>Ga0209190_1000034_pt1 | contig 95261 bp, 61 predicted proteins | sample M_140205_XF_Meta_FD_187315 | JGI IMG/M metagenome (GOLD analysis project Ga0209190, IMG submission 187315) | Freshwater microbial communities from Lake Montjoie, Canada to study carbon cycling - M_140205_XF_MetaG (SPAdes) (version 2) | ecosystem: Environmental > Aquatic > Freshwater > Lake... | reverse complement strand
ATATTAGATACTGCACAGATTAAATGGGCAAAAACCATAACCCGCACAGACGAAGATGCCTATTATTATAACAATATCCAGCCATACCAACATCACACCAACATTCCGCGCACTGGAATATATTGCTACTCTTTCTCGCTATTCCCTGAAAAAATAGTAGCAGCAGGGTCATACAACAATCAAATGATTGATACGTCTTTGTTTATCAATATTAAGAACAAAGGTAATCAAGATAGCCAAAAAGATATAACGAAGAGAAAAGAATACAACTATTTATTTGAATTAATGAGAAGGCAAGGCGTAGATTATAAAACAACGAATGAAACAAATGTTAATTTTGATATAATAATATATTCGAAAGTTATTAACGTATTCTCAATTGTCGTTGGAGGTGGCGGTAATTTTATGTGGTCGAGGTAAGGAATGCAGGTATGCAGGTATGCAGGTATGAAAGTATTACATTAAGATATTTTTTATATCCATCTTTAATAAAAAGAAAATGGATTTACTAGTATTAATACTAATCTTATTATCAGGATACATTATTAAATATTTGATAGATACCATAAACTCGCTTAATAACGAGATTAAGGAGATAAAAATGAAATGTATATCTGCTAAAAACGACGTTAAGTTTGAGACTGCGAGTATTAAAAATCCAACTGATAATATGAATGATGCTTTAATCAAACAGATATCATATTTCAAAAACTACTTTGATTAGTATGATTACCAAACACCAACAATATTATATAAATAATAAACGCATATATACATAATATAAGACATCGCTTACAAAATGCCTCGTAAAGCGAAAGTAATAGATGATAAGGCAAGCGGCGGCGTAAGCGACCCTAAGAAGAAAAAGAATTTGATGAATACAATAATTAAAGACATCTCCGTCGTTGATAACGAGGACATTATATTGCAATTGCCTCTATCAACTGCTCAAATAAATAAATTGAACATCACAGAAAACAGCACAATCACCGAGTTTCCCGAGCCTTATGAACCAAATTGCTTTTATATAAATGAGAACAATACTTATAGCACCATACAGGATAACATTATATTTGATAATAATAATAGTGAGTATTCTTTAAAAGTATATCCGAAGGACGACTTCTTAAACTCTAATAATAATTGCTACTGGTGCTGCCACCCGATTGATAATAGGACTTTTGGGATGCCTTACAAATACAATATTAAAACAGACACCTATATATTGTTTGGCAATTTTTGTTCTCTCGAATGCGCGAATGCCTATAATTTTTCTTCTCATTGCGGGAGCGACAAAGTATGGGAAATTAATAGTTTGATACAGATGCTAAGCAAACATTACGGCTTTACTCATCCAATTCGCCCTGCACCATCAAGATTTTTATTGAAGATATTTAACGGACCGATGACTATCGAAGAGTTTCGCAAGGGACACTATACAAACGATAAGACATATATTTTAAACCTCCCACCTATGATATCGACAAACTTTAGCTACGAAGTTGTGAATACCTCGTATCTCAAAAATATTACAGATAATATGCACATCAAACTAGACAATCAAAATAATCAAAATAATAATAACAACAATAAAAAAACTAAAAACTCTATAGATAACAAATTAAGTTTAATAGTTTCTCAGAAAATATAAAAAAATGATATAAAGATTATATATTCTTTTATATGTGTGCTAATAACTACTTGCAAATAAAAGAGATGACTGAAACGATTTACTTTTCTCCTTACAGAATTTCTACGATAACTTGCAATGCGAACATTGGTAATAATATTAACATTAATCTCGGGATATTATTTGATAATATCAAGGTCATCGAGAACATCATAGAAGGTGCCGATAAGGGCATTGTATGGGTTCAATTTATGAAAAACGGGGTTGATGTGTCGAAGGGTGTATATCCTAAAAAGCGAAGGAAAAGCAAAAAGAATACCTTGAAGAAGAACAGGTTTGATAATCAGGTTACAATTATTTATAAGTTTAGCGACAAGTATATACCTAATGTTAAAATATTTAAAAACGGCAATATACAATTAACGGGTATCAAAGATATCAAGGATACCGAGCATATTGTTAATCATATTATTAATGATATTTCGGAAATATATCACAATATTGATAAAGGTATTATTGCGAATACTGAGCCAGATTATAAATTAGATTTAAAGTATCAAAACTTCAAAATAAGGATGATTAATACGGATTTCAAGGTTTATTCTGACCCCGAGTTAAAGAAAGGGTTCGAAATCAGGCGGAAAGAAGTCCATAAATTATTTATTAATGACCAGCATAATAATAAATGTAGTTTTCAACCAGGTATATATCAAGGCGTGAAGCTCGAATATTTTTGGAATATTAATAATAAAAATAAGAACGGGATATGCTCGTGTCCGAAGTATTGTTATGGTAAAGGAACTGGGCAAAATATTGGAGAATGCAAAAAGGTAACGGGAGCATTGTTTGAAAGCGGGAGCGTATTGATTACGGGTGGTATTACATTTGAACAAGTAAATGAAACTTACAAATATATATGCGACTTCCTCGTAAAACACAAGGATTTAATTAAGAAACCTCAGCCCAATACGTCATTAGTATGACAAGTAAAGTTATAAACGTTGGTAGTGCTAGCATCACTTGTATTGTTAGTAGGAACATTATATTTTTTATAATCATTGCTTGAAATGCTATTATTACCTGGTCTATTATATGAAGGTATGTGGTGGCTCGCATAAAAATGCGAACTATATGCTACTGCATTTGGTTCAGTGCGAGGGAATACATAATTGTTTCCCCAAGCCTTCTTATCAAATAATACGTCCCCTGTATATAGCCCTGCGTTTTTTAATGGTTCTGGGGCTTTAACATTAGGGCTATAATCTAACTCCGAATACATTAATTCATTTTTCATTTTTTGTATTTATTCTATTACAATAGAAGGAATAAAAATTAAGATATTAAGTTAGTAAGTAAATAATATAAGGAGAATTCACGTAATATATATATAAAAAATATAGTAATAATAAATGAGTTCTAAAAAGAGAGAATTAGGAGGAGTAGCGAACAATAACAAGAAGGCTAAAGTAGATGATGGTGCGCCTCCCGATTTTGTAAGCGATGGTCTAGATAATGAAAGTATTCGCACGATTGTGAGAGATATTAGAAGTATTATTCAAGAGAATGCAGGTAAAAAAACACACGCTAATATAGTAAATAGCATATCAGAGGATGCAAAATTTAAGTTCTTCACTGAAAGATATCCGATGCTCTTTGATATGGTCACAAAAGAGGTAGGTTTTGATTTCGAGAGCCTAGAGTATTTTCTATCAATGCGCGGAGAAATTATTAATAATAAAATTACTAGCGAGGAAGCATCTAAAGAAGTTGGACAAGTATGGTTTGATAAATTTTACAAGGAACCTAAATAATTCTTTATTATTTTTTACATTAATTACATTAATTACATTAATTACATTAATTACATTAATTACATTATTTTATTATTACATTAAATACACATTAAATATATAAAAATTGATATAAGAAGTTATTAATATTTATTAATACAAATAAAGTATTCCATCGAAATCAAAATGACTTCCGACAATTCAACATTTCAATTTCCAACCAACCTATACCAACTTATTGAAGAGACATTTAAGACCTATGAAGAACGCAATGTAATCGGTGAGAATAACAATTATGCAAATTGCCTCATTTCGCTTTTGAAGAAATATCACCTCTGGCCCCTGATGAAAGTTAAGAAATTCAAAGGTCGCGATGATATCGTATTGCTACACAACACATATTCGAGGAAGAATGTAGATAATTTCAAAGAATTGTATGAGCAATGCAGGAGTGTAGTGCTCGACTTTAGCCTGAACAATAATAATATCGTCGTGACGTATGCGAATTCAATCCCTGAGCGGATTGATTACAATACTTACATCAATACATTATATTCCCCTGAAGACAAGGTATACGAAGCATATGACGGGACAACCATTACAATCTATAATTACAAAGATGAGTGGTATTTCGGAACATCTAGTTGTCCTGATGCAAATAGTTCGAAATTCTCGCATCCCACAAAAAAACACGGGAATATGTTTGACGAAATCTTATTTAAATATTACAAAACGCATTTTACCGCTGAGGATGTATCTGCTCTAAGTCCCGACGAAATATCTTTGAAACTAAGAAGTATATTTGTGCAATACCTAGACCCCAATATGGCGTATGAGTTTATTATCGTTCATCACGAAAACAAGCATATCATCGATTATACTGGGTTGCTTGGTGAGAATTATATGGAGATGTTTCATATTAATACTAAACATCGCGATAGTCTCGTTGAAAATGATATTATGGCTTCTATCATTCACCCGCTTATTGAACACGGCGTAAAATATCCTTTGCCGTTTGAAAATATCCAAGAAGCATTTGCTTATATTAATAATACCGCGTATAGTTATGGGTTAATTGTTAAGAAGGTTGTAGATGGTAAAAATAAATTATACAAACTCTCTACGGACGCTATTAATTATCGCGAAGAAACTGACCCGTGCCACCCAAATATTTGGATGAATATCCTTTCAGTTTATATGAAGAATAAGACTGAATACACAATTAAGGATTATATCGCCAACTATAATCCTGACATTAATTTGCCGCTAGATAACAATGGTCATAAAATAGACCCTACATATCTGGTTCATACGATTATATCAACTATTAAAGATAGTTTGTATAGCTATTATAAAACTACGACAATCTATTATCCCAATCACAATCGCTATAAAATGAACAAGGATATGGACAAGCAATTCCCGCCTATTATTCAGTATCATTTAGCGCAACTGCGTAATCTGCAAATTAATACTTACAAGGCAAAAATGATTAATATGAGTAATGTATATCACTATCTATGCCAATGCAATGATGTTAATAATATTAAAACCCTTATTCAATTCTTTGCGTCCAACCCGATTAATGAGATGTCGCCGAGAACCTCTATGTGTTTCGCGATTATGACTAGCTTGATTTCTTAGAGTATCCTTAAAGTATCCTTAAATATCCTTAGAGTATCCTTAGAGTATCCTTAAAGTATCCTTAGAGTATCCTTAAAATATCCTTAGAGTATCCTTAGAGTATCCTTAGAGTATCCTTAAAATATCCTTGAAATATCCTTGAAATATCCTTAAAGTATCCTTAAAGTATCTTTTAATTCTTTTTTATAATTTATTTTTTCAATGTTTATAAAAATAAAAATCGCGCGTATATATAGAAAGAATATAATAATATATATGGGCGTTGAAGAAGAACAACTTGGAGGAGCGATGAAAAAATATAGAGCTATGAAGGCTAAACTTGCTAAGGCTAAGAAGGCAATGCCTAAGAAGATGGTTGCTAAGAAGGCAGTGCCTAAACATTCTAAGCCGCCTTCGCGCGTTGCTATGTCTCGCCCGAAGCCGATATATAGAGGTCGTTTAGGGATGCATTTAGGTGGACAAGGAATGGGTGGAATGTATGATATGTTAACTAGCTCTATGCAACAACAACCTGCGCAACCTGCGCAACCTGCGCAAGTAGCAGCACACACTGCAGCACCCCCTGCTGCTACCCATGCCCAACAAGTAGCGCAATTCACTCAACAAATGCATCAACAACAACATGCAGTACAAGGTGGGCGACCCCGTCGTCACAGAAGCCGTTCCCCTGCTAAAAAAGCGGCTAAGGCTAAAAAGCCTGTAGTAGGTAAGGCTATGAAACCGCGCCGTAAAAAAATGCTTACACATGGTGGCTCTGAAAAAGAGCATGAACAAGAAGAGGAAATGGTAGAAATGCAATCTGGTGGCTTTCAAGCTTTAGAAAGTCTCGTCGCCAGTCTATCAGGTGGCGGCTATGGACGTAAGCGTGTAGTTCGCCGTCGCCCCGTAGCACCGCGCCGCAGCCCTTCACCTGTTGCTCGTCGCCGTCGCCCTGTCGCTCGTCGCACTTAATACATAATGCAAATTACTAAATTATTTTTTTAATATATTAAAAAATGATATATAAGATAGATATAATATAATTAATAAAGAAAATGCCAACGTTTCAAAATTACTCATATGACGAACTTTCAAGTTGCCATACATTTAATATTAATAATATCGACCTCGCTATTATTAATGGAATAAGGCGGGTTATATTAACTGATATCCCTATTCCTGGTATTATTGGGGAAAAACTAGAGAATGACGACCCTAGCGTCGATATCGTAATAAACAATGGCGCTCTTCACAATGAAATTATTATTCATCGCATTGGGCTTATTCCAATATGTCTTAAAGAAGACGAAATAGATAATTATGAAGATAATAGCATTCAGATAGAATTAAATATCAAAAACGCGACTAACAAGACTATGGATGTTAGCACAAACGATATTATTGCTACGCGTAATAATGTAAATATTAGCAAAGAAGAACTTAAAGATATTTTCCCTGCTAATAAAATATCCAAAAGTCATATCTTAATCACGCGTTTAAGAACTGGCGAACAACTGCATTTTAAAGCAAAGATTGTTAAAAGGAAAGGTCGCGACAATGCATCGTTTAATCCAGTATCCCTCTCGAACTTTTCATATATCCAAGACCCGAAAGAGGCAGATAAAAAGAATAATATTTTAGATAAGGAACGCTCGTATTATAAGAATAAATATGGCGACCCTACGCGGTTCAAGTTTGACATCGAAAGCATAAATCATAATATCGGACCCAAATATCTTGTTTCCAAATCATTAGACATCATTATTAATAAACTAGAAGGTCTTAAAAAAGAATTAAATAGTGAAACATCTGCAAAGGTTAAAATACAGCAATTTCAAGATATCGAAGGAACATTCGAATTTATTATCGAAGACGAAGATGATACGCTGGGCAATATTATACAATCGTATATTCACAATCATTATATCAGAGAAAATAAGAAATACAAGGATAAAATATCCTGCACGTTTATTGGCTATATTTGCCCACATCCGCTTAAGTCCTTGATGATATTGCGTATTTCATTGGAGGATGTAAGCGACCCTAAAAGTCCAAAAGTATTTGCTTCTTTCCTCGAAGAGAACTGCTCGGTAATCGCCGAAGAATTAACAAATCTCCGAAATGAATGGACTACATTCGCGATTGATAATATTCAATGATGATTATCTACTATATATTATATATTATCTATTATCTACTATATATTATCTAATAATAATATATTATTGTATTAAATAGAAACATAAGTTCTAAATATGGCAACGGATATTGAAAATATGAAGGATATTGAATATATTGATGAAGACTTAGATGATATTGAATACGCTGAAATACTTACTTTTGAAGAAATGAGCAAAATCAATCCGTCATTCATAGCATTAGACAAAGAGGAAATATATAATCATTTATATATTTTTTTTAAAGATAAGAAGAAGTCTGATTTACTTAGGACTTTATTCTACGAGATACTAAATGATCGCGATAGTAAAAATGGAAAAATTAGTGATTATACTAACTATGTCTTTAATGTCGAAGGAGAACTCGAAAAATACGGCGATGATAATAGTAAGGAAGCAACCTATAATTTTATAGAAAAATTCAACAAAGATACTGGGTTTAGCGAGTTTGTTAAAAGGAGGTTTTGCATATCTTATGATAGAAAGTCCAACCTGCTTCGCTTAAAACCTATTCATAATACGAATACGATTATCAATGGCAATGGCGAGGCGTTCCCCAAATATCATTCCATAATCAAAGACTACAATACTATAAAATGCAGTCAGATAGAAAAAGTAGAAGACATCTATAATATTAATGACGGCGATGGCGACGATATTAGCCTTCCTATATCAGGGTCATATTACAAAATACCTACATCTACAAGAGATGATTACTTGTATGCTAAAATAGCGTCGCATTTATTGAATAGTATTAATACTAACTATAAATCATCTGATGATTTCAAAGATATACACGAATTAATTAAGAATACTCGACCTGATATAACTAGTATTATCAAGGATATAAACGATAACAAGGATAGTTTCTATCTCGATTATAGTAATATAAACAATATATTTAAAAAATACGATTATTCATTGGATTTTATTACGGATAAAGATTTGGAAATCTTGACGGACTATATGTTTACAATAATAAAGGAAGAGAAGGAGAGGAAGAATACCCACAAGGTTTTCAAAATTAAAAGACCTGTATTGATTAATAGGAAATTAACCTTCTTTGATAATATTGATAAAATATTAAAGATTATTAATATATCTCCACAAATTGAGGCTTTCCTAGAAAAAACCAAAGAACTAATACTTAATTATAAGAACGACATAATACAGGCAAACGTAGAACCTTTGAAGAATTATAACATATATGATATAATTAGGCAAATTAATGAGGGCACCATAACAATCGAAGATGTAATTGAAGAACTCAAATTATCAATAAAATCTATCAATATAGATAATGCTCTCGATGCTATCAATGATATATTAGAAGCAAAGGAGAATATCGAAGCGATTAAAGGGGATTGCTATAATACTAGGCAACAATTTATACATTCGCGGGCGCACATATTCGATTATGATACTGATGGCAAACACTTTATTATATCCAAAAGGGAGAATAAAGCAATCCGTGATGGAAATGATATAGATGATTACGAGGGAACGCACGACGACGATGATATAATTGACGATGATAATAACGGGATTGCTAATGCTGCGAATGCTGCGAATGCTAACGGGAACAAGATTGTTAATAATTATGATATGAGTGCATATATATCAAATATACACTTTAGAAACGAAAAGGGATTTATTGATATATTAAAAATAATTCTAGAAATAATTAAGAAGATTAATGATGTCGCTAATATAGACATTAATTATGACGCGCTATCTAACTATTTATTTAAAAAATATCGCAGTGCATCTACGCGATATGATAGGTATTTGAAAGAGTTTGAAAACAAGAACATAGAGGATGCCAAGAAGTATGCCAAGAAATATGCCGAGATGACACCTGGACATATATTGAATATGTTAAATAACAGACAGATTGAGAAGGTTCATATTGATATAATCAAAAAGGTTAATGATAAGTTTATAGATAACATAAACGTCATATTTTATAATTCGATTTGCTTCTGGATTGTGGATACGCAAGATAACATCAATAAAAACAATATAGCTCTTAATATGAACTATTTAAATCCCAGCCATATTGATAAGTTGAATACTCGCGGCTTATTGTATTATATTATAGAAATAATAAGCGACTTTTACAAATTCAATGATAGTGATAGCAACGATTACATTATAAATATCAAAGGTTTGAAGAAAACGCTAGTGTCTATAATTGAAGAAGAGTATAAAGATGCTGATAAGAAAATATTAGATGAATTACTAAATAAGAATACTGCAGACAAGATAAATAGGTGCAGCATTGATAAACAAAGGTATACTGACGACGAACTATATTATATAGACAAGTTGCTATATACGCCTAACAATAATTCTAAATTTGAGAAAATACATAAATATATACAAGGATGCTGTCTTCGCAAACTAGATAATAATTTTAATGATATATCGGATTTTGAAACTGCAAATAACACCGAGATAATCAAGTTAAAGAAATTATATTCAGATGCTCGGCTAAGCAACAAAGAAAGAGATATCCGATTTGTGCCTACCAAACAGGCTATTAAAAAGAAGGGGAATAAAAAGGGAAAGAAGGCGCATAGCGGTAGCAGCAGCGGTAGCAGCGGTAGCAGCAGTAGCGAAGACGAAGACACCGATTACACAGACATATATCTCGATGAAATTAAGATGCAATATGATAATATAAAATACTTTTCTAAAAAACTTGATGTTTATAATATAACTAATTATGAAGTTAATGAGTGGCTTGATGGAATGCAAGATATCACTGAGTTATTGCCAAATTATTTAATAGACAATATTATAAACTACGAATTAGACCCCGTTGAAACTGCTATAACTGATAACATTAAGAAACTTAAAAATGTTAAAAATAATATCAGTAGCGATTTCTTGAATTGCAAATATATTAATTATAAAGAAATATTACTAAATATATGTAAGATACTATATAGTAATTTCAATGCTTCTCAAATATACAAAGATAACAAAACATTAAAAACGAAGGTGATGGAGGCTATTAAAGAAATTAGGAAGGTCATCAAGCATCTTTATAAGTTGAATAAGATTAAGAATGAAGAGAATGCTGACGTAATTAATACAATTAATATTTTAATCATAAGTAGGTCGCTTAATTACCCAGTATTAGCAGGTATTGAAAATATTCCCTCAGAATTTATTACTAACAAAGCAGAGGAAATATATGAATATTTAAAGAATTATTTAGAGGGCGAATATAATAAGTTCTTAACCCCCGAAGAAATCGCCATATTTATTAATGAAAAACGCGAAGAATATAAAAATAAAAAATTAAAAGAAAATCAAAACTTGGATATTGAAGAAAATGAAATTCGCAGACAAGTTAAAGCGGCTGGTATAATAAAAGACAACTATAATGTTAATGTCGATGACGACGTAGGAGGCGACGGGGGTGCCGCTGGTGTCGATAGAGCGAGCAATGATGTAGATAATTACGATGACGCAGATAAGGACGATGATTATGATGGAAACGATAATGATAATAATAATGATGATAATGACATCGATTAGAATGCTATGCTGCTACACATTATTAATAGCATTCTGTTGATGCATCATAATTTCAGCCGTATTGGAAGGTTGAGCCTTTCTGAAAGGTTTATTATTACCAATTGTTCCATTAAGTTGCAGATGTATATATCTATCTTTAAAACTTTCAGCAACCTGCTTCTTGTATCTATCAGGTATATCTTCAAATGAAAGGTCGTTAACTAGGTTCTCATAGGTCATCGCTAATAATTTGAACTCCGCATCATCTATTTCAGTATCATTTTCAATCTTACCTGTTAATAATAATAATTGCTGACCTATTCTACGGAACAAGTCGCATTTCTCAGAGGATTTTATACTATTATTTAGCGACATTATAAGGACGCTAACTGCATTTACACAAATGTTGGGTATTTTTACGGCTTCCGCATCATCGCTGATACTATTTATCACACACATCGCACTACTTGTTAATACCAAAGGTATCGCAAAAATGAATTTAATTGCCGACCAATAACCACTTGCTTTACTACATAGTAATACAAGCGCCTCTGTCTTAGACAATAGTTTCTCTATTTTAAAATCAAGATTATGCGGAACCCTGTCTTCGTTTTTTTCGCTCATTATATTAAATATTAATATTTTAAAAAAATAATTAGTAATAAGAATAAAAGGTATTCATTAAGAATTATTCATTAGACATAACTTATCATTTAGGTCATCTATGGTTTTCTGCTGGTCATTTATTCTAGCAGTAAGTTCTTGTATTGATTTCGCCAACAATGGTATTATCGACATATATTCAATCGTATATTTATGACTTTCATTTACAGGCACATTAACCGCTTCTGGTATTATATTGTGCAAATCCTGTGCAATAAAACCATAACTCTTCTTATCGCCTTCATTCTGCTCGATAGTCAAATAAGATACTGGGCTGATTTTATTAATCAACTCAAGCGAATTATTAATAGGCTTGATATCTTTTTTATATCTTCTATCACTTATAGTCGAATAGTTAATCGCATTGATTGTTCCATTAACATCTAATTTACATACGGGGTTTGTATTCCCTATTCCGACATTATTATTATTGAAAATATTAATTATAGAATACTCAGCAGGTTCATAAGGAGTTCCAAGTTGCCATATTTCTTGAACGTTCCAAGAAGACGAAAGGACTGCGCTATTCGAATTATTGTAATACGCGGGTCTATTCAAATATATTTTACCTTCTTGGGAATTATCTCCTAATAAAGAGCACCATTTAGCAGTGTAATATATAAAATCGCTAGATGTCGATGGTAAATCAAAGAAAGACCCTGATATATTTGCTACAAAATAGGAAGACGTGCTCGACTCGGCTCCTAAGTTATGCGAAAGCCAGCAGGAAGTCCCTTGATTATCTATTAAGTTGTTTCCATCCGCTTCTGTTATATGCGTCCATTCGCCATTCTCTCCGATTTTGCGATATAATCGGAGCCCCCACCATCTCGCATCAGTCCCATAATCAATACCTATATGACACGACAAATGAACAAGAACCTTCGAAGACGGGTGCGTGGGTTTAATGCGAACACAAAAACCTTGTATCTTTTCATTAACGATACTAATATTATTATCTATAAATTGCCATCCATATCCCGACTTAACCACTATATCCCTGTAAATATTAAATAATGTCTGAATAGACATATTTTGGCATATTACCGCATTCTTCGGGATAAACGTCGTTTCTAGTTGCCATATTTCTTGAACATTCCAAGAAGACGAAAGGACTGCGCTGTTAGAACTATTATAAGTAGCGGGTCTATTAAGGTATAACTTGCCATTTTGGGTATTGTCGCCTAACTGGGAGCACCATTGCGCCGTATAATATACATAAGTATCCATTGCATTCGGGAAATCATAATAAGCGCCCGAGACGTTTGCTATAAAATACGAGTAGGTGCTCGTATCCGCTCCTAAATTGTGTGATAGCCAGCAAGGTGTCCCGTTGCTATAACTATTGCCATCCGCGTCTGATACGTGCGTCCAAGCGCCATCTTCGCCAATCTTGCGATATAATCGAAGTCCCCACCATCTCGCGTCAGTCCCGTAGTCGATACCAATGTGGCACGTTAAATTAATTAATATTTTTGAAGTATAATGGTTCGGTTTAATGCGAACGCAGAAGCCTTGAATGTTATTATTAACGACCGCTATGTTATTATCTATAAACTGCCAACCGCCTCCAGATTTCTCAACTACGTTTTTATATATATTAAATTGTGTTTGTGTTGGCGTATATTTAGTCACAATACCGCCTTTTGGAAAATAGGATGTTTCGAGTTGCCAAATTTCACTTATATTCCACGAGGAAGAAACAATGGGAGTATTTAAAGCATTTATTATCGCAGGTCTATTCAGGTATAACTTGCCATTTTGGGTATTGTCGCCAAGCAGTGAGCACCATTTCGCGGTATAATATATATATTCTTCAGATATATTTGGCAGGTCGTAATAAACACCTGATACGTTTGCTATAAAATACGAGTAGGTGCTTGTATCTGCTCCTAAATTATGAGAAACCCAGCAAGTAGTCCCATTATTATTATTGTAATCAGTGCCATCGGCATTTGAAAGATGCGTCCATTCACCCGCTTCGCCAATCTTACGATATAACCGAAGCCCCCACCATCTTGCATCAGACCCATAGTCGATACCAATGTGGCACGTTAAATTAATTAATATTTTTGAAGAATAATGATTTGGTTTAATACGAACGCAGAAGCCCTGAACCTTGTCATCTATGATATTAATATTATTATCTATAAACTGCCAACCGCTTCCAGATTTCTCAACAACATTTTTATACATATTAAACTGCGTTTGTATAGGGCTGTATTGCGATAATATCGATGAACTGCCCGTATATGTTTTGCCATTTGGATATACCATCCCATTTTTATATAAATCGCCTGTAAAATTAACGTCCCCTGTGATATCTAAATTATTGCGTAGGGTTGTAGAGTTATTTACTATAAAGTTCGAGTTAATAATTACATCCCCATTAATTTCGAGGTCATCATTATATTTATTATTAACTATAAATTTGTTTGAAGCACTTGGGTCTTCATAAATCATATCCGTAGTCAAATCAGTAATTCTCTTTGATATAACATTGCTAGTCGCTAATACATAATTACTGCTATTTCTATCATTGGAGTTCATATTATATATTAAAGTTGCTATACCATCGCCTAAATTTGAGCTTGTTGATAATACATAGTTAAGTTGAAACTCACTAACTTCATTTATTTTGTTAATTAAACTAGTATTTACAAAGGAGATATAGTTGCACGAATTCAAATCATTGAAGTTCGCTTTAGAAACTAAGATATTGCTTGTCGCTACTATGTAATTACTAGCATTCAAATCATTGAAGTTCGCTTTCTTCACTAAGATATTGCTAGTAGCCAATACATAGTTGCTACTATTCAAATCATTGAAATCCGCTTTAGTAACTAAGATATTGCTTGTTGCTACTATGTAATTACTTGCATTCAAATCATTAAAGTTTGCTTTCTTCACTAAGATATTGCTTGTTGCTACTATGTAATTACTAGCATTCAAATCATTGAAGTTTGCTTTAGTAACTAAGATATTGCTTGTAGCCAATACATAGTTGCTAGTATCATCTATAACATCTCTATTATTTTTCTTGTAATTACCTACAATATGAACATCTCCATTATTAGCTATAGTGAAGACATTCGTAGTTAGATTTGAGGCTACTAATATAGCACTATTGCTATCCTTCTGTTGTATCATTAAAGCAATAGAATTAACGTCAGCATTAACTACTTCCATTCTTTCAGTTGTATATACAATCGTTTCTAAGGTTGTGCTTTCACCTAGAACTATTAAGTTAGAATTAATAGTTAAATCTCCATTCACAAGCAGATTATTATTATATCTATTATTAACTATAAATTTGTTTGCTGCACTTTGGTCTTCATAAATCATATCCGTTGTTAAATCAGTAATCCTCTTCGAGATAACATTGCTTGTATGTAGAATGTAATTACTTGCATTCAAATCATTGAAGTTCGCTTTAGTTATGAAGATGTTGCTTGTTGCCACAATGTAATTACTTGCATTCAAATCATTAAAGTTTGCTTTTGCCACTAAGATATTGCTTGTTGCTACTATGTAATTACTTGCATTCAAATCATTAAAGTCGGCTTTGGTAATTAAGATGTTGCTAGTAGCCAATACATAGTTGCTACTATTGTAATCATTAAAGTCCGCTTTAGTTATTAAGATGTTGCTTGTCGCTACAATGTAATTACTAGCATTCAAATCATTAAAGTTTGCTTTAGTAACTAAGATGTTGCTAGTAGCCAATACATAGTTGCTACTATTGTAATCATTAAAGTCCGCTTTAGTTATTAAGATGTTGCTTGTCGCTACAATGTAATTACTTGCATTCAAATCATTAAAGTCAGCTTTAGTTATTAAGATGTTGCTTGTCGCTACAATGTAATTACTAGCATTCAAATCATTGAAGTCTGCTTTGGTAATTAAGATATTGCTAGTAGCCAACACGTAATTGCTAGTATCATCTATAACATCTCTATTATTTTTCTTGTAATTACCTACAATATGAACATCTCCATTGTTAGCAATAGTGAAAACATTTGCAGTTAAATTTGAGGCTACTAATATAGCACTATTGCTATCCTTTTGTTGTATCATCAACGCAATAGAGTTAACATCAGCATTTACTACTTCCATTCTTTCAGTTGTATATACAATCGTTTCTAAGGTTGTGCTTTCACCTAGAACTATTAAGTTAGAATTAATAGTTAAATCTCCATTCACTAAGAGATTATTATTATATTTATTGCTTACTATAAATTTGTTTATAGCACTTGGGTCTTCATAAATCATATCCGTTGTTAAATCAGTAATCCTCTTTGAGATAACATTGCTTGTATGTAGAATGTAATTACTAGTATTCAAATCATTGAAGTTCGCTTTAGTTATTAAGATGTTGCTTGTTGCCAATACATAGTTGCTACTATTCAAATCATTGAAGTCCGCTTTGGTTATTAAGATGTTGCTTGTAGCCAATATATAATTACTACTATTCAAATCATTGAAGTTCGCTTTAGTTATTAAGATGTTGCTTGTTGCTACTATGTAATTACTACTATTCAAATCATTGAAGTCCGCTTTAGTAACTAAGATGTTGCTTGTTGCTACTATGTAATTACTACTATTCAAATCATTGAAGTCCGCTTTGGTTATTAAGATGTTGCTTGTAGCAAGAACATAGTTGCTACTATTACTATCATTGAAGTTCGCTTTAGTTATTAAGATATTGCTCGTAGCAAGAACATAGTTGCTACTATTACTATCATCGAAGTTCGCTTTAGTTATCAAGATATTGCTTGTAGCAAGAACATAGTTGCTAGTATCATCTATAACATCTCTATTATTTTTTTTATAATTACCTACAATATGAACATCTCCATTGTTAGCAATAGTGAAAACATTTGCAGTTAAATTTGAGGCTACAAAGATTGCAGTATTGCTATCCTTTTGTTGTATCATCAACGCAATAGAGTTAGCATCTGCATTAACTACTTCCATTCTTTCAGTTGTATATACAATCGTTTCTAAGGTTGTGCTTTCACCTAGAACTATTAAGTTAGAGTTGATAGTTAAATCACCATTTACAAGCAGATTATTATTATATCTATTATTAACTATAAATTTGTTTGCTGCACTAGGGTCTTCATAAATCATATCGGTTGTCAAATCAGTAATCCTCTTCGATATAACATTGCTTGTATGTAGAATGTAATTACTAGCATTCAAATCATTAAAGTCTGCTTTTGCCACTAAGATATTGCTTGTAGCAAGAACATAATTGCTCACATTCAAATCATTAAAGTTTGCTTTGGCTATTAAGATATTGCTTGTAGATTGCACATAATTGCTCGTATTTATTATGCGACCTATTAAGATATTGCTAGTAGATTGCACATAATTGCTTGTATTTATTATGCGACCTATTAAGATATTACTTGTTGCCAAAACATAATTGCACGTATTTATTACGCGACCAATCAATATATTACTTGTGCTATTTACGTAATTACTTGCATTCAAATCATTAAAGTTTGCTTTGATTACTAAGATATTACTCGTGCTATTTATGTAGTTGCTGCTATTATAATCATTGAGGTCTGCTTTGGCTACTAAGATATTGCTAGTTTCTAATATATAGTTGCTCGCATTGAAATCATTAAGGTCTGCTTTGGCTATTAAAATATTACTTGTTGCTACAATGTAATTACTTGTATTCAAATCATTGAAATTTGCTTTCGCTATTAATATATTACTTGTATTTGAAATATAATTACTTGTATTCAAATCATTAAGGTTCGCTTTGGCTATCAAGATATTACTTGTAGATTGCACATAATTGCTTGTATTTATTATGCGACCTATTAAGATATTACTTGTGGATTGCACATAGTTGCTGCTATTACTATCATTAAAGTTTGCTTTGGCTATTAAGATATTGCTTGTGCTATTTACATAATTGCACGTATTTATTATGCGACCTATTAAGATATTGCTAGTAGCCAGAACATAGTTGCTGCTATTACTATCATTAAAGTTCGCTTTGGCTATTAAGATATTACTTGTTTCTAATACATAGTTGCTACTATTACCATCATTAAAGTTTGCTTTGGCTACTAAGATATTGCTTGTAGATTGAACATAATTGCACGTATTTATTATGCGACCTATTAAGATATTGCTAGTAGCCAGAACATAGTTGCTGTTATTATTATCATTGAAGTTTGCTTTCGCAATTAAGATATTGCTAGTAGCCAAAACGTAATTACTAGTATCATCAATAACATCCCTATTATTTTTTTTGTAATTACCTGCAATATGAATGTCCCCATTATTTGCTACATTAAAGACATTCGTAGTTAGATTAGAAGCAACTAATATATCTCTAAAATTATCTTTTTGTTGTATCATTAAAGCACTAGAAGTATTATTTGCATTAACTACTTCCATCCTTTCAGTCGCATATACAATCGTTTCTAATGTGGTGCTTTCTCCAAGAACTATTAAGTTAGAATTAATAGTTAAATCTCCATTCACAAGCAGATTATTATTATATCTATTATTAACTATAAATTTGTTTGCAGCACTTGGGTCTTCATAAATCATATCCGTAGTTAAATCTGTAATCCTCTTTGAAATAGCATTGCTTGTCGCGAATACGTAGTTGCTCGCATTCAAATCATTGAGGTTTGCTTTGGTTATTAAGATATTGCTAGTTGTTAGCACATAATTGCTCGTATTTATTATGCGACCTATTAAGATATTGCTTGTGGTTCGCACATAATTGCTACTATTACTATCGTTAAGGTTTGCTCTTGATACTAAGATATTACTTGCAGCTAATACATAGTTGCTGCTATTACTATCATTTAAGTCTGCTTTTTCTACTAATATATTACTTGTAGATTGCACATAGTTGCTAGTATTATCTATGCGGTCTGCTAATAAGTTGCTTGTGCTATTAACGTAATTACTAGTATTTATTATACGACCTATTAAGATATTACTTGTAGATTGCGCGTAATTGCTGGTATTACTATCATTGAGGTTTGCTCTGGCTACTAAGATATTACTTGTAGATTGCACATAATTACTCGTATTTATTATGCGACCTATTAAGATATTACTTGTAGCCAATACATAGTTGCTGGTGTTTGCATCATTAAAGTCTGCTTTAGTTATTAAGATATTGCTTGTTGCTAATACATAGTTGCTTGCGTTTGCATCATTAAGGTCTGCTTTAGCCACTAAAATATTGCTTGTATCTATTATGTAGTTGCACGTATTATCTATACGAACTGCTAATAAGTTGCTTGTGCTATCTATGTAATTGCTCGAATTTATTATGCGACCTATTAAGATATTGCTTGTCGCAACTACATAATTGCTCGTATTGTTTATACGACCTACTAATAAGTTGTTTATGCTATCTACGTAGTTGCTCGTATTTATTATGCGACCTATTGAGATATTGCTTGTTGCTAATACATAGTTGCTACTATTACTATCATTATAGTCTATTTTATCTGCTAAAATATTGCATGTGATTAGCACGTAATTACTAGTATTTATTATGCGACCAATCAAAAGATTACTTGTAGTTCGCACATAGTTGCTACAATTACTATCATTAAGGTTTGCTCTTAATACTAAGATATTGCTTGTAGTTCGCACATAGTTGCTACTATTACTATCATTGAAGTTTGCTTTGGCTACTAAGATATTACTTGTGTCTAATAGAAGGTTGCTAACATTCAAATCATTAAAATCTGCTTTTGCAACTAAAAGATTGCTTGTCTCAAGCACGTAATTGCTTGCATTCAAATCATTAAAATCTGCTTTAGTTATTAAGATATTACTTGTTTCTAATATGTAATTACTTGCATTTATATCATTAAAATTTGCTTTAGTAATTAAGATATTGCTAGTAGCCAATACATAATTGCTAGTATCACGAATAACATCTCTATTATTTTTTTTGTAATTACCTGCAATATTAATGTCCCCATTATTTGCTACATTGAAGACATTTGTAGTTAGATTAGAAGCAACTAATATATCTCTAATGTTATCCTTTTGTTGTATCATTAAAGCACTCAAAGTATTATTGGCATTAACTATCTCCATTCTTTCGGTCGCATATACAATTGTTTCTAATGTGGTGCTTTCACCAAGAACTATTAAGTTAGAATTAATAGTTAAATCGCCATTCACAAGCAGATTATTATTATATCTATTATTAACTATAAATTTGTTTATGGCATTAGGGTCTTCATAAATCATATCCGTAGTTAAATCAGTAATTCTCATTGAAATTGCATTGCTTGTGCTATCTATGTAATTACTGGCATTCAAATCATTAACGTCTATTTTATTTGCTAAGAGATTGCTTGTGGTTAGCACATAATTGCACGTATTTATTATGCGACCGATTAAGATATTGCTTGTAGCACGCACAAAGTTGCTACTATTACTATCGTCAAGATTTGCTTTTGCTATTAAGATATTGCTTGTTGCTAATACGTAATTGCTTGTATTTACTATGCGACCTATTAAGATATTGCTTGTAGAACGCACATAATTGCTGCTATTACTATCATTTAAGTCTGCTTTATCTGCTAAGATATTGCTTGTTATATTTACATAATTGCAAGTATTTATTATACGACCAATTAAGATATTACTTGTGCTATTTACGTAGTTGCTATTATTACTATCATTTAAGTCTGCTTTGGCTATTAAGATATTACTTGTGCTATTTACATAATTGCTTGCATTGGTATCAGTTGCAATTAATTGTATATTTAATGCAGTTATACTATAATTTATAACATTACTTGTTAATAGTTCTTGCTCATACAATCGATTACTAAGAATATTACTTGTCTCAAGAACATAATTGCTTGTGTTCATATCATTAAAGTCTGCTTTAGCAACTAAAAGATTGCTTGTTTCAAATATATAGTTGCTAACATTCAAATCATTAAAGTCTGCTTTAGCAACTAAAAGATTGCTTGTAGCCATAACATAATTGCTACTATTTCTATCGTTAAGGTTTGTTCTAGATACTAAGATATTGCTTGTAGTTCGCACATAGTTGCTACTATTTAGGTTATTAAGGTTCGTTCTAGATACTAAGATATTACTTGTCTCCAATACGTAATTACTTCCATTCAAATCATTAAAGTCCGCTTTGGCTACCAAAAGATTGCTTGTCTCTAGCACGTAATTACTTGCATTCAAATCATTAAAGTCCGCTTTGGCTACCAAAAGATTACTTGTCTCTAGCACGTAATTACTTGCATTCAAATCATTGAAGTCTGCTTTGGCTACTAAAAGGTTGCTTGTCTCAATAACGTAATTACTTGCATTCAAATCATTAAAGTCCGCTTTGGTTATCAAAAGATTGCTTGTGTCTAATACGTAATTGCTAACATTCAAATCATTAAAGTCTGCTTTGGTTATCAAGAGATTGCTTGTGTCTAATACGTAATTGCTAACATTCAAATCATTGAAGTCTGCTTTGGTTATCAAGAGATTGCTTGTCTCTAGCACGTAATTACTTGCATTCAAATCATTGAAGTCTGCTTTGGCAACTAAAAGATTGCTTGTAGATTGCACATAATTGCAAGTATTTATAACGCGACCTATTAAGATATTGCTTGTAGATTGCACATAATTGCAAGTATTTATAACGCGACCTATCAAGATATTGCTCGTAGATTGCACATAATTGCAAGTATTTATTACACGACCTATCAAGATATTGCTTGTAGATTGCACATAATTGCAAGTATTTATTACACGACCTATCAAGATATTGCTTGTAGATTGCACAAGGTTGCTCGTATTTATTACGCGACCTATTAAGATATTGCTTGTAGATTGCGTATAATTACTACTATTACTATCATTAAAGTCTGCTTTGGCTACTAAAAGATTGCTTGTTTCAAGCACGTAGTTGCTCGTATTCAAATCATTAAAGTCTGCTTTGGCTACTAAAAGGTTGCTTGTTTCCAATACGTAGTTGCTCATATTCAAATCATTAAAGTCCGCTTTGGCTACTAAAAGATTGCTTGTTTCAAGCACATAATTACTAGAATTTAAATCATTAAAGTCTGCTTTAGCAACTAAAAGATTACTTGTTTCTAATATATAGTTGCTAACATTCATATCATTAAGGTTCGCTCTAGCAACTAAAATATTGCTTGTAGATTGCACATAATTGCTTGTATTTATTATGCGTCCAATTAAGAGATTGCTTGTAGATTGCACATAATTGCTCGTATTAATTATGCGACCTATTAAGAGATTGCTTGTTGCTAACACATAATTGCTACTATTACTATCATTGAGATTTGCCCTAGATACTAAGATATTGCTTGTCGAACGCACATAATTACTACTATTACTATCATTAAAATCTATTTTATCTGCTAAGATATTGCTTGTGATATTTACGTAGTTGCAAGTATTTATTATGCGACCTATTAAGATGTTGCTTGTAGAATGCACAAGGTTGCTCGAATTCAAATCATCGAGTTTTGCTTTTGCTACTAAGATATTGCTTGTAGAACGCACATAATTGCTACTATTAGTATTATTAATGTCTATTCTATCCGCTAAGATATTGCTAGCAGATAATATGTAATTACTTGCATTCAAATCATTAAAGTCTGCTTTCGCAACTAAAAGGTTGCTTGTTTCTAATACGTAGTTGCACGTATTTATTATGTTGTCTATAAAGATATTGCTAGTAGCCAGTGTATAATTGCTACTATTACTATCATTGAAGTTTGCTTTGGCTACTAAGATATTGCTTGTAGAACGCACATAATTACTGCTATTACTATCATTAAAGTTTATCCTAGATACTAAGATATTGCTTGTAGATTGCACATAATTGCTCGTATTAATTATGCGACCTATTAAGATATTACTAGTAGATTGCACATAATTACTTGTATCATCAATAACATTTCTATTATCCTTTTTATAATTGCCAATAATATTAACATCCCCAGTATTAGCAATTGTAAAGACATTCTTCGTTAAATTTGAGGCTACAAAGATAGCACTATTGACATCCTTCTGTTGTATCATCATAGCTATAGAATTATTGTCAGCATTTATTACTTCCATTCTTTCAGTCGTATATACAATCGTTTCTAATTGAGTGCTTTCACCAAGAACTATTAAGTTAGAGTTAATAGTTAAATCTCCATTCACAAGCAGATTATTATTATATCTATTATTAACTATAAATTTGTTTGCAGCATTAGGGTCTTCGTAAATCATATCGGTAGTCAAATCAGTAATCCTCTTCGAGATAACATTGCTTGTATCTAATACGTAGTTGCTCGCATTCAAATCATTGAAATTTGCTTTAGCAACTAAAAGGTTGCTTGTTTCTAATACATAATTGCTAACATTCAAATCATTGAAGTCTGCTTTGGCTACTAAGAGATTGCTTGTTTCGAATACATAGTTGCTAACATTCAAATCATTGAAGTTCGCTTTAGCAACTAAGAGATTACTTGTTGCTTGCAGATAGTTGCTAACATTCAAATCATTAAAATTCGCTTTGGCTACTAAGAGATTACTTGTAGCCCAAACATAATTACTTGTATCATTGATAACATCTCTATTATTTTTTTTGTAATTACCAATAATATTAACATCCCCAGTATTAGCAATAGTAAAGACATTCTTTGTTAAATTTGAGGCTACAAAGATAGCACTATTGACATCCTTCTGTTGTATCATCATAGCTATAGAATTATTGTCAGCATTAACCACTTCCATTCTTTCAGTCGTATATACAATCGTTTCTAATTGTGTGCTTTCACCTAAAACTATTAAATTAGAATTGATAGTTAAATTTCCATTCACAAGCAGATTATTATTATATCTATTATTAACTATAAATTTGTTTATGGCATTAGGGTCTTCATAAATCATATCCGTAGTTAAATCAGTAATCCTCATCGACAAGGCATTGCTTGTATCTAATACGTAGTTGCTCGCATTCAAATCATTGAAGTCTGCTTTTGCAACTAAAAGATTGCTTGTTTCTAATACGTAGTTGCTACTATTTCTATCGTTAAGATTTATTCTAGATACTAAGATATTGCTTGTAGTGCGCACATAGTTACTGCTATTACTATCATTAAGATTTACCCTAGATACTAAGATATTGCTAGTAGAATGCACATAGTTGCTATTATTTCGGTCATTGAGATTAACTTTGGCTATTAAGATATTACTTGTCTCTAGCACGTAGTTGCTCAAATTCAAATCATTGAAGTCGGCTTTTGCCACTAAGAGATTACTTGTCTCTAGCACATAGTTGCTTACATTCGCATCATTGAAGTCTGCTTTTGCTACTAAGAGATTGCTTGTATCTAGCACATAATTGCTAGTATCATCTATAACATCTCTATTATTTTTTTTGTAATTACCTGCAATATGAATGTCTCCATTATTTGCTATATTAAAGACATTTGTAGTTAGATTAGAAGCAACTAATATATCTCTAAAGTTATCTTTCTGTTGTATCATTAAAGCGCTCGAAGTATTATTGGCATTTACTATTTCCATCCTTTCAGTCGTATATACTAGCGTTTCTAATGTGGTGCTTTCGCCAAGAACTATTAAGTTTGAATTAATAGTCAAATCTCCATTCACTAAAAGACTTGTATTATATCTATTATTAACTATAAATTTGTTTATGGCACTTGGGTCTTCATAAATCATCGCAGTAGTTAAATCAGTAATCCTCTTCGAGATAACATTGCTTGTGCTATCTATGTAATTACTAGCATTCAAATCATTAAGGTTCGCTCTAGATACTAAGATATTGCTTGTAGAACGCACATAATTGCTAGCATTACTATCATTAAGATTTACTCTAGATACTAAGATATTGCTTGTTGATTGCACATAATTGCTCGTATTAATTATGCGACCTATTAAGATATTGCTGGTAGCCCGTATATAATTCGAGCAATTAAAGTCATTGAAGTCTGCCTTTGCAGCTATTGCTACTAAGATATTGCTTGTCTCTAATACAAGGTTGCTCACATTCATATCATTGAAGTTTATTTTAGCAACCAAGAGATTGCTATTATTTATTATGTTATCTATTAAGATATTGCTAGTTGCCAATACAAAGTTGCTGACATTGGTATCCGTTGCATTTAATTCTATATTCAAAGCGGCTATACTATTATTTATAACATTACTTGTTAATACTTCTTGGTATCGCAAACGATTGCTTAGAAAATTGCTTGTAGATAGAATATAGTTGCTAACGTTTGTATCATTGATGTCTGCTTTTGCTGCTTTCGCTGCTAAAAGATTACTTGTTTCTAATACATAGTTGCTAACATTGGTATCCGTTGCATTTAATTGTATATTTAATGCCGCTATACTAAAATTTATAACATTACTTGTTAATAATTCTTGCTCATACAATCGATTGCTAAGAATATTGCTAGTAGATAATATGTAGTTGCTAGCATTAATATCAGTAAAGGTTCCATTACCTGCTAAAAGATTACTTGTTAATATTTCTTGGTCTCGCAAACGTTTGCTAAGAATATTGCTAGTAGATAATATGTAATTGCTAGCATTAATATCAGTGAAGGTTCCATTACCTGCTAAAAGATTGCTTGTTAATAATTCTTGGTCTCGCAAACGTTTGCTAAGAATATTGCTTGTAGTTAATGTGTAATTGCTTGCATTCACAGCATTGAAGTCTCCATTACCTACTACAATATTACCTATTAATATTTCTTGGTCTCGCAAACGATTGCTAAGAATATTGCTTGTAGTTAATATGTAGTTGCTAGCATTAATATCAGTGAAGTTTCCATTACCTGCTAAAATATTACTTGTTATTACTTCTTGGTCTCGCAAACGATTGCTAAGAATATTGCTTGTAGATAATATGTAGTTGCTAGCATTACTATCAGTGAAGTTTCCATTTGCTACTACTGCTACTAAGATATTGCTTGTCTCTAATACATAGTTGCTAACATTTGTATCGGTAGCAGTTAATTGTATATTTAATGCGGCTATACTGAAATTTATAACATTACTTGTTATTACTTCTTGGTCATATAATCTATTACTAAGAATATTGCTTGTTTCGAATACATAGTTGCTATTATTCATATCATTAAAGTCTGCGGCGGCTACTAAAATATTACTTGTCGATAGCACATAGTTGCTCACATTGGCATTATTAGCATTCAATTGTATATTTAATGATGCTATACTATTATTTATAATATTACTTGTTAATACTTCTTGGGTTCGCAAACGATTGCTAAGAATATTGCTTGTCGATAGAATATAATTGCTAACATTGGCATTACTTGTATTTAATCGTGTATTTAACGTAGCTATACTATTATTTATAATATTATTTGTTGATACTTCTTGTGTCAGCAAACGTTCGCTAAGAATATTGCTTGTCGATAGAGTATAATTGCTAGCATTCATATCATTAAAATCTGCTTTCGCAACTAAAAGGTTGCTTGTTTCTAATACATAATTGCTAGTATCCTCAATAACATTTCTATTATTTATTTGATAAGTTCCTGTTATATTGATATCTCCATTGTTAGAAATAGAAAATACTTTGGTATCAATGTTTGACGCAATAAATATATCTGTTAAGTTATCCTGTTGTTGTAGAATTAAAGCACTTGCAGTATTATTTGCATTAACTATTTCCAATCTCTCAGTTCTATATATAGTTGTTTCTAATGTTGTGTTGTCGCCTAGAACTATCAAGTTAGAATTAATTGTTATATTGCCATTCACTACTAGGCTTGTATTATATCTATCATTAACTATGAATTTGTTTATAGCATTTGGGTCTTCATAAATCATATCCGTAGTTAAATCTGAAATCCTCTTTGAAATAGCATTGTTTGTAGCTATCACGTAATTACTTGCATTTGCATCATTGAAGTCTGATTTTGCTACTAAAAGATTATTTGTAGATAGCACATAGTTGCTAACATTGAAATCATTGAAGTTCGCTTTGGCTATCAAGATATTACTTGTAGCTATCACATAATTGCTCGTATTTATTATGCGACCTATTAAGATATTGCTAGTAGATTGCACAAGATTGCTGCTATTACTATCATTAAGGTTTGCTTTTGATACTAAGATATTACTTGTAGCCAACGTGTAATTGCTCACATTCACATCATTAAGGTTTGCTTTTGATACTAAGATGTTGCTTGTAGATGATATATAATTGCTTCCATTCACATCATTAAGGTTTGCTTTTGATACTAATATATTACTTGTAGATGATATATAATTGCTTCCATTCACATCATTAAGGTTTGCTTTTGATACTAAGATGTTGCTTGTGGATAGCACATAATTGCTGCTATTACTATCATTAAGGTTTGCTTTCGATACTAAGATATTGCTTGTGGATAATATATAATTGCAAGTATTTATTATGCGACCTATTAAGATGTTGCTTGTGGATGATATGTAATTGCTTCCATTCACATCATTAAGGTTCACTTTGGTAACTAAGATATTACTTGTGGATGATATGTAATTGCTTGCATTCACATCATTAAGGTTCGCTTTAGTAACTAATATATTACTTGTGGATGATATGTAATTACTTCCATTCACATCATTAAGGTTCGCTTTAGTAACTAAAATATTACTTGTGGATGATATGTAATTGCTGCTATTACTATCATTTAGACTTCCTCTGGCTACCAAGATATTACTTGTGGATGATATGTAATTGCTTGCATTCAAATCATTAAGGTTCGCTTTAGTAACTAAGATATTGCTTGTAGATGATATGTAATTGCTTGCGTTTGCATCATTAAGGTTCGCTTTGGTTATTAAGATATTACTTGTGAATGATATGTAATTGCTTGCATTCACATCATTAAGGTTTGCGGCTGCTACTAAGATATTACATGTGGATGATATGTAATTACTTGCGTTTGCATTATTAAGGTTTGCTGCTGCTACTAAGATATTACTTGTGCTTAATATATTATTACTACTAATGCTATCATTAAGATTAACTTTTAATGTTAATAATTTTAGTTTGCAATCTAAAAAAGATAAATTATTATATAGAATATTACTTGTCTTTGATATATAATTACTTGTGTTTGTATCATTGAAATCCGCTTTGGCTACTAAGATATTACTCGTAGATTGCACGTAATTGCTAGTATCATCAATAACATCTCTATTATTTTTCTTATAATTACCTATAATATTAACATCCCCGTTGTTAGCAATTGTAAATACATTGCTATTTAGATTTGAAGCAACAAATATATCTCTAAAGTCATCTTTTTGTTGGATCATTAAAGCACTCGATGTATTATTTGCATTCACTATTTCCAACCTTTCAGTCGTATATACAATCGTCTGCAACGTTGTGCTTTCTCCTAGAACTATTAAATTCGAGTTAATAGTTAGATTGCCATTTACCAAAAGACTATCATTATATCTATTATTCACTATAAATTTGTTTGCAGCACTAGGGTCTTCGTAAATCATCGCAGTGGTCAAATCAGTAATCCTCTTTGAAATAGCATTGCTTGTATGTAGAATGTAGTTGCTATGATTAATATCTAAAGCATTAATTGAAGTAGTTAATGTATTACTTGTTTCTATTAAATAATTAGAAGTTGTGAGAATTATATGATTAACATTATCTATAAGGTTTGTATTCTCTATGTTAGTAGTTGTTACAGGATAAAACATGCGATTAGAATTATTATAAAAGAGATTACCATCTTTGTCAATGCCTAGCGATACTCTATTACTATTATTATTAAACTGCACATTACTCAAATTAATACTTTTATAATTCCCAAGCACATCTTTGATATTCAAATTAACATTGCTATCCCTTGAAATTATTAAATCATCCAAATATATACTATTACCAGATAAATACAAGTCCTTCCATTTATTCGAAGAAGACCCTAAATTATATACATTATTACTACTAGAGATTATATTCCCTTCAACACGTATATTACCAACGATATTTAATTTATAATCATTGCTACCAGAAAGCATTGAAGGCGAGGTTCCTATTCCGATATTACCACTTATCCCGTCAATAATAAGTCTATTTGAAGTTATTACGTTGTTATTAAAATCAAATGTTAATTTATTATTAGAATTGCATATTATCCACTCGGAATTACTGCCATTCTCTAAATTTATAGATACTAATTTACTCGACCCCTCGCTATACAAGCTATTCTTTACTTTTATTTTAGAATTAACCCCATACAATGTTAATAATTGCTCAGGATTTGTTGTTCCAATCCCGATATTACCTGAACTTATTATGCGCATCCTCTCTATTGTCGAATTAGTCATAAATTGGTGATACCCATTTGTATTTGTTGCTACGTAAGAGATATTCCCACCTTGCGAAGAGCCATTTCTCGTATTACCAGACAACTCAATTTTTGTATTCGTAGTATCATCGCTATCAGCAGTTCCTATTATAGTGTAATCACTAATGCTATTCGCAATGCGCAATCTCCCAGCATTCCCAACTTGTAAAATATTTGATGGGTCAGTAGCGCCTATTCCAACATTTCCCGATTTTGTTATTATCATCTTAAGAGATGAATTATTTGTTCCAGAAGATGTGCTAAATTGCAAATCGCTTGCATCACCCGTATATGTAGTTGATGTTATTTTACTTCGCGTTGCAGTATTATACGTGGGGATACCAAATTCTATACCAGATACTTGATTACTAGTATTCGTATTGGTTTCTATTCTTATGAGTTCGCCACTTGCGTGAGTAATATGTAGTTTCCTCTTAGGGTCTATTGTTCCAATACCTACATTCCCCAAATTATAGTATAAACTTTGATTATTAATAATCCACGTATATGGAAGATAAGAGTTCAAATTGTTAGAAATAATATTGCTTGTTGATAATACATAGTTAGAGGTATCATTAATAACATCTCTATTATTTTTTCTATAAATCCCTGATATATTAACATCACCTATAATATCTAGAGGATAGTTTGGAGAACTGCTTCCAATACCTATACGCGACCTTCCCCCTCCAATAAAATAAATATTACTTGTTGCATTGGTATTATTACCAACCTGTGCTATAGGTATCGTTGCAACCGCTGAATTAACTAATATATTATCTGTGATAGTTATTGTATTCGCGGATATACCATTATTTGCAGTGATTGCTCCAGATGCATTAATTGTTGTCGCTGATATCCCACCATTCGCAGTAATTACTCCAGATATTTTAGCACCTCCTACTATATCAAGAGAAGCAGTAGGGGTCGCACTTCCTATGCCTATTTGTGCTACACCGCCGCCTACAAAATATAAATTACTTGCAACATTAGCATTTGTTCCAAACTGCACAATAGGCGCAGTAGATATCACTGACCTCGCTAGTATATTTGACGTATCTATAAATGTCGCTGAAATACCATTGTTCGCTGATATCAATTCTGAGGCTATTATTGATTTTGCTATTAATGACCCATTGGCAGTTAAAGTTCCCCGCGCCTCAATAGTTGAAGCAGATAACCCAGCATTCGCATTTAGTAGCCCTGAAGTTGATATTGTTGTAGCAGATATGCCATTCGTCGCAGTTATTAAACCTGATGCTTCTATTGTCGTCGACTTTAATCCACCATCTGCATTTATTATTCCATATGTGCGAATTGTTGTAGCAGTTAATCCAGCATTTGCATTTATTATTCCAGAGGCATCTATGGTAGAAGATGATATACCACCTCTAGCATCTATTATTTTCCCTATGGGGACTAATATACCATTATTTGCAGTTATTAATCCGCTCGCAATTATTGTTGTAGCGGTGATTGCTCCTGATGCATTGATTGTTGTAGCAGATATCCCTCCATTCGCATTAAGTGCCCCAGATATTTTAGCATTACCAACTATATCAAGCGATGCAGTAGGGGTCGCGCTTCCTATGCCTACACGTGCTACTCCACCGCCTACAAAATATAAGTTATTCACTGGATTACTATTAGTCCCGAATTGCGCGATTGGGGTTGTCGCATTTGTCGAAGTTATATTTATTATACTTGAAGAATTAATGATGGATGCATTTATAGTGCCTTCAATATCTGCACTCGATGCAATGATACCACCACTAGCAGTTATAGTTCTATCTACGGGCACCACAATCCCCCCATTTGCATTTATGACACCTGAAGCATTCATAAATGACGCAGATATGCCGCCATTTGCAGTTAAAAGCCGTCCTGATGGTAATGTAATCCCTCCATTTGCATTTATTAATCCTGATGCAATTATAGTAGATGCTGATATGCCACCTCTTGCTATCACAGACCTTCCCAAAGGCACGTCAATCCCTCCAGTAGCATTTATCAAACCTGATGCATTAATTGAAGCAGTTGATATTCCGCCATCAGCAACCAATATATAACCATAAGACACTGATAACCCGCCTCTTGCAGTAATTAATCCAGATACACTAGCGCTACCTATGACATCAATGGTAGCCGTTGGTGTAGCACTACCTATTCCTATGCGCGCTGCTGGACCACCATATATATATATATTATTTGCGGCATTTGTATTTGTTCCATATTGAGCAATAGGCTGTGAATTATCTACATTATTAATTATTATTTTAGACCTTATTGTGGTTGTCCCAAGTATATCAACATCCCCAACAATATCTAATGCGGTTTGTGGTAATGAAGACCCAATACCTATATTTCCGTTTTGCAATATACAGAAATCAATACTATTCGCATAATTATTAAGTATATTAAATACCCCATCATTATTAATGAGGTTCCAATTATTAGTGTCGTAATCATTTTCACTATATATTTCGATATTACTATTAATACACCTAATCATTTGTTATAATATTTAATATATATATATATTAAAACTTTGGACATTTGAAATGCCTATTCGTATTTGATTTAATTATTCCTAAAATTAAATACATTATATAAAAATTGATATTATTTAATATATTATATATTAAATATCAAAATGAGTGCCGCCGCTGCTCTCGCTGCTTTCGCTTCCCCAGAAATCGTCAATATTTATATCGATGGCTCTTGTATTCACAATGGTAGCCCCAATGCAATCGCTGGATATGGTGTATATTTTAAGAATGATGATAGTAGGAACGAGTATGCTCGGGTTGTTGGGAAGCAAACTAATAATACTGGAGAACTAACTGCATTCATACGCGCAGTAGAAATTATGTATGACGAATTAAACAGACCACAATCCACTAGTAAAATTAATATATATACTGATTCAGAATATGTGATTAAATGCGCTGGACCATATTCTACAAAGTTATCTAAGAATGATTGGAAAACTACTGAAGGAAAAATTCCTCCTAATTTAAAATTAATTCAAAGGATTTACGAGATATATAAGCCATTTAAAAAACGCATCAGCATTCACCACGTGAAAGCACATACAGGATTAGATGATGAGCATTCTATTGGAAACGCTGAAGCGGATAGATTAGCGAACTTGGCAGTAGGTGTCGTCGTGTCTGCAGCATCCGCAGTATCGGATTGCATAGATACAACTTTGATATCAAATATCAAGGAAAGCCCGACATATAGCAAACATTACATCAATGTTAAATACGAATTCAAGGATGCTATTAAGAAACTAGGAGCAAAGTGGGATTTGCGTTGTAGTAAATGGTATTACGAGGATAATATCACAGATGCAAACAAGAAGGCTATTCAAGATATCGAAAAGATGTCTGAAAGTAATGTGGAGAGTGAAGACAAAATCGCTATTGATGCTGCAGGTGTAGAACTAGAAATACATAAGAAAATCTATGTGAAGATACCATTTAAAAACAAGGATGCAGTGAAAAAACTTGGATGCCGATGGGAACCCGAAAAGAAATCTTGGTATTATTTGTCCAATCTTGAAAAAAATAAAATAGATAGTATAAAAAAATTAGAAGTAGGTATGTAGGTTTAGGTATGTAGTGTTGTCTATTCTATAGAAATTTTAGTGTTATTGTTAAACACATCCGTATATTCCGTAGGTATATTCTCAAAAGATATTAGGTTCATATTTAATCTAAACTTGTCTTCATAGCCATTCTCTTTTATATATTTTTCTCTTTCAATATCTAGCATATTAGAGAGCATTAAGGCTTTTTCTTTTGTTATTCCAGCGCCAATCTTAGATATATTATCGCTTTTATCTCCATAAATCGCCTTAAATAATAAGTCGACTTTTGGGTCATTATAGCCACGCTTCATAAGCTCTTTGAACTGCATATTATATACGTGGACTTTTTTATCAACTAATTGTAAAAAGTCGTTATCGTTCGCGATAATAATAATATTAATATCGGTATCATTAAGAAATTCCAAATGTTTTTTAATCATTTTTTGAGACAAATAGATAACATCATCGCCCTCCAATCTATACTGAGATAGATATTGGAAGCCCAATGATTTGATGTATTCATTAAATATATTAAAAATCTTTTTGTTAAAGTTAGTTTTTTGTATTCTAGTCGCCTTGTAGGTATTATAGATATCATTCCTCCATATTTCGGCACGCTGGCAATCTAAGCAGAACACTATATTGTTTTTATTTGTATTCCATTTTTTACAGAGCTTTTTAATGTCATTGTTAATATGTTTATAAAAGGCGTTGATAAATACTTCATTAGATACAATGTTCTCTACGGCAACATCTATATTTTGGAATGAGAACCACCTATATGTTGCAAAATATCTATGAAATACATAATAGCTACTATCGATAAGAATAATATTATTCTTATTAAAATTAATAGTGTTCATTAATTATATTTTAATATAAATCAAATATTTAAATAATATTTAATCATTTTTTATTTATTTAGATATTGCAAAATTATTGACTTCCACCATAATAGCCTTTAATTCGTCGGGCTTCTTCTTGTATTCCTTCCATTCATACCTCGCGCAATCATAGTTTTTCTTATTATCATTTGATATATTCTTCATTTGCGAGATACGATATGTTATAAACAATGTATAGTCAGTGGGTTTCATTGTTTTACTTGGCTTGCCGCTTTTATTCATAGAACTAGAAGTCTGATTGGTTGCTGATGTATTACTTAGAGGAATTTGGTGTGTCGTATCGGCATTCGCGACAGCATCAGCATCCCCAGTATTCCCAGCAGTATCCGTGTCATTCCCAGTATTCACTACATCAACCACAGCATCTCCAGCATCAGCATCATCATCGCGCTTTATAGATTTCGTATTACCTTCTTTATTAATATCGCAGTTATTTTGTGTCATCTCTGTAATCAATGGTTTTTCATAAGTCATCTTGTTAATATGCTCTTTCTTAGTCCAGACCCTTTTATTGTTTTTAATATCAACAATCCACAACTCTTTATCAAAGCCTTCCATTATAGAATTGATGTCATAGCCTTCAGCAGATAATCCAAAATGTAAAGGGGATTGCTCACGTCCAGTATAATATGATGTAGAGCAATTGATGCAAACCTTTTTACTAGACATTATTATGTATTATGTATTATGTATTTGTATATTTTTATATTATAAAGTAATCAATTTTTTATATTTGTTAAAGCAATGAATAATCAATATGTTCTCTTTTTTTTAAGTATTTCAAAAAAATGATGAAGATTTTTGAGACTAATCTTTACTATATTAATGACCTTCTATGATAACATAAACGACTATTTTGAAAAAGACAACATTATAAAGAATGTTTTGAATGAGCCAATGATTACTATTTTCCATTCAAAGATTATCAAAAGGTATAGAGAGATTTTGAAGGGTTCTGACGAATACTTCGAAGACAAGGTAATGAATACATTCGACGAATACTTTGATAGATATGAAAATGCTGATGCATACGATAATATATGCAATCAAATCATAATCATTTATTACAATAGCAATATAGGGATGAAGGAATATTATAGCAGTATCTTCAAAAAGGAAAGATTTTATTTATAAAATCATCTATTAATATATTAAATAGCGATGAAAATTAATTTGATTTATATGATTATATATATAACTTTATTAGTATTTTTTATATTAATATCATTTTGTATTATTGAATTCCTATCATTTGTATCGAGGCTCCCTTTTATTGATAGTATAGTAGGAGATTTCAGAGATTATACGCTTGGAATGAACCAGCCTGTTATGATATTACCCAATCTAACATATAGGGTTGTTAATTTATATCCTTTGCATACTGCTTACTATTTCTATTTATTTTGGGTGACGATATGCTTAATCATAATATTACTATTATGGCTTATAGGAATGATAGTGCAAAAAATCATCTTTTTTAATCCATTTGAAAGCATACCTCCTTGGATGGAATTGAATGAAATGGGATTTTTTAAATGGTTCTTTGAAAAAACATTACTAGATAAAAATAAGGATATTATAAATTTTATTCTTAATATATTTAAAGCAGTATTGTCTCCCGAACAATACGAAGCAGCCCAGCAAAGATGTATGGAAACTTTTGAAAGTAAGAAGGATGATGTGAAGGATATTAAGGATACCACTAAGGATACCACTAAGGATACCACTAAGGATACCACTAAGGATACCACTAAGGATACCACTAAGGATACCACTAAGGATACCACTAAGGATACTACTAAGGATACCACTAAGGATACCACTAAGGATACCACTAAGGATACCACTAAGGATACCACTAAGGATACCACTAAGGATACCACTAAGGATACCACTAAGGATACCATTAAGGATACCACTAAGGATACCACTAAGGATACTACTAAGGATACCACTAAGGATACCACTAAGGATACCGAGCAATTGACTGAACATTTTGCTGAAAACCCTGCAGCTTTTACACTTCATATAGACTATGATTTAACACATAAATATAATGAAGACCGATTAGAAGACATCTTTTATACTGATTCGTTCAAATCTATAAAACACCGAGAAGAAGCCAATAAATACCGAAAAATGAAGATTATACGCCCCGACCTTATTAATAACCCTATACCCGATTTAGATATAGAGAATACAATCAATACGAATATGCATTATATGAATATATAATATATGAATACATAATTAAATTAATATATTATATTAAGAATAATATATATTAATAATGATTGACGATTTTCAATGCCAACTTATTAAAATTCTCACAGAAGACAAAGATATATATAGATTACTATATTCAGTGCTATATCTATGTATCATAATAATCATAGGCATATTCTTTTATTGGGATACCATTTATAAAAATGCCAAGAAATATTCAAAATGTAATAATATATCTAAAATCATAGATGATAATTATTATAATGAGACACCTTACATATACAATATAATCATAATAAATACCAAGAAGATTAAGAAGCCATCAGAATATATACTCAAAATAACCTACAACTTCAATAAAATGATTGTTGACGTTAGTTTTGGCAATATGGAGGGTGAAGAGAACATCTTTATGTATAGAAATAGTGATTACGCAGGAATTATAAAGACCCTCGACGAACTCAAAAAAACGATGAGCGAATTAAATAAGATTTATAAAAAATCAAATGATAATAGCGACTTACTGCTATATAACAAGACTGCCATAGAGTATTCTGAATTAATAAACTCGAAGGATGGTAAGAAGGCATTGGAATTAAATAACGACAAGGATTTCATTAATAGCTTTGGATACAAGTATTTTAATTTAGAAAAAATGACCTACGATACCATCGAAGACATCAGCACACGAATAAATAGCAATGATTATAAGTATTACGCGGTTGATAAAAATTATAATATAGTCCATTCTTATACTACAAATGAACTCATTAAATTTACGAAAGAATATTCAAACAATACCAATTACCCCATAGCAATAATAGATTATATTATTTTTTCAAAGATACAGCAAAAAAATAATATAAATATATAAATAAGACATTATATTAGTAGTATTATGAGTGATACTACCAATAAGATTAATAGTATTAGTAGTGATGTTAAAATATTATTAGGTAGTATAGAAGACACATCTAAAAGTTATATTAATGAAATATCCTCTATGACTTCAAACAATATATTAAAAAATAAATATATGGCATCTATCAATATACTTTTTCTATTTATAATAGGTATTATATTTTATATATTATATCGCGACTATATATATCGCATCGCTAACAAGATGACGAGATGCGCAGACATTAATAATATCATTGATTTTAATATAAACGACAATGATAATTCATATATCTATAATATATATATATTGCATATAAATAATACCAATAACATCACAAAGGATTATATCTTGAAATTGGAATATAACTTTATCAAAGAGGAAACGAATATATTCTTAGGGGAGCAGAATATAATATCGTCAGTATTATTCTCGCCAAACGATACGATTACTAAGATTAGCAATGCATTCGCGGTGTTCGATTTGGCAGAAAAGAAAAAAAGATTTGTAGAATATTATAACAGAGAAAACGAAAAAACCTATTGCATAGACAAGAAAAAACTAGCGACTACAAAATATAAATATTATATAACCTCGACGAACAATGAGAAGTTAGTCGACGAGAGCGCAGTAAAACTAGTTAATTTTGTTAAAAAATATGGATATAATGATACTACGAAACTAGACCCAATATATAATATATTATATGCTATTGAAAATAAAAAGAATATGGAATACTAGGGATACTAAGGATACTAAGGATACTAGGGATAGAATACCTCATTCAGTAATACTTTAAGTTCTTCAATCTTAGTTTTATTTTTAATCTTTGGATAACTAATACTAAACTCTATGAACATATTCCCTTTGTTTGATGTATTTAATATTGGCATCCCTTTGCCTTCTAGCAAATAATTCTTACCATTTGAAATAACACCGAATATATTAGTGTTTATATTTATTTTTTCTTTAAAATAAGGTATCACAATATCTTTTCCTACAATAGAATCAACAAATGATATATCCGTTTTAAAGTATAAGTCATTCCCCTTCCTGATAAAATGCTTATGCTCTTCTATTTTAATATGTATAATAAGGTCGCCAGGCTTAATTGCGGCTATTCTAGGTTGTTCTCCTAATTCAGGAAAAGCCGTTTTATAATTCTCATCAATACCTTTAGGAATTATTAGTGTCGCCTTCTTATCTTCATTAAAAAATCCTTTGCCGCTACATTGCTTACATTCCGCTTTCCCTTCAATAGTTATTCCAGAACCTTCGCAATTATCACAAGACCCTTGAAAGATTTGCTGCATAAACCCCATACTTCTTATTTGCTGTATTATACCGCGACCATCGCATTTACCACATTTTTTATTACATTTTAGGCAATATTTGCGAATATTAATATTTAAATCCTTATTAATACCTTCATATACGTCGTCCAAATTAAATACAAATGTTTTCTCTATCGATTGAGCCTTTTTAGGGATTTTTACACCCATACCAAAGATTTCTTCTTCAAAACTATGCCCCATTCCTCCAAAAGGATTTCCTCTGCCTCTAAAAAATGCTTCAAAAATATCGTGGGGATTTCTATGAACTTCCTGACCAGACCCATTATTATAATTCTGGTCTCCGCTATCATCATATGTCCGCCTCTTAGTCTCGTCACCTAATACGTTATAGGCTGCAGAGATTTCCTTGAATTTTTCCTCAGCAACCGCCTTATCAACATCTTTGTTCTTATCTGGATGATATTCTATAGCGAGCTTCTTATATACCCTCTTTATATCCTCTTGCGTAGCATTCCTTTCAACTCCTAATACTTTGTATAATTTATAATTGTCGCTGCTACTCATAATATTATGATAGTATATTAAATGTTTATATATCTTCTTATATACTCAATAATATAATATATACTACGACAATATTTATGATATATATATATTTTCTTAATATATCTTTGGCAAAAACTGCATATGGATTATGGCGTGTCATACTTCTATTTTTAGAGCAATAATAGATTGTATAAGAAGTATTCTTTGTAAATGGATCATACCTAGAGACGTTTAAGCGTCTGCAAATATTACTAGTATTATCACTATAACAATTATAAAAACAGGATATGAAAATAAAAAATTTAAAATAATATATTAAATTGTGTTTCATTTTATATTATAAAATATAATTATTGTTTTATATATGTATCTATAGGTATCCAACTTAATTACAAACATATCTCATCATAATATTCATAGTGTATAGTTCCTGATTAAGTAATTTGAAAGCGTATGGCATCCTTACCTGAGCAATATCCGTATTATTTTTGCAGTATTTGCAGCTATATATGCTCTTCTCAGTATTAACATTGGCGTGCATCCCGCATCTTTTACAGATAAACACCCTATAATTATCTGAAACGTGGAGCATCCTCTCTGCAAGGAAATTCGAGGTGCCGTGTGCAATAAAGCAATCTCTCTCCATCTCTCCTAATCGCAATCCTCCAGACCTTGCCCGACCTTCGCTAGGTTGCCTTGTTAGCATCACAATCGGACCATTTGAGCCACGCGAGTTCCCAGTCCATACTGATTTGCCGTTGCGTCGAACCATAAATACTTCCGTAGATACGCTGATACAATATACCGCACCTTCATAGTTATATGCTTCTTCCACGTGATTTATCTCTTTGCGGATATCATTAGCATTTGCATATGGATTATTCTTTTTCTTAATAATAGTAATCTTCCAAAGACCTTTCCAGATACTTTTGACACCGCTCCAACCTGCGTGAATACATAGTCGCATCATATCGTCCGCCAAACTTTCATATTTAGTGCAGAACATATTATCATACTTGTGAAGGTTATAATTCCCTGTCGCAATCATAGCCTTCATAAGTATCTTCACTTGTTTGCTGCTTAACTTCCATACCCACTCAGGCATACGGAAGGTATTTGCATCCGTATAGAGATTACACAAATATTCAGTAATATTTTGCGTATCCTCAGTATCATTATGCGAACCAAATTGATAGAGAACTTTATTATCGCATCCGCTAGAAATCCATTTGCCGAAGAATAATAGCCACGCTTCCATATTAATCTCCTTGTCGCTATTAGGTATCATAAACTGATAATCAGGAACATCCCATACGCAATCCTTCTTGTATCTAACACATTCCCTAATGATATCATCTGCTTTTTCTAATGCATATCCTTTATTCTTAGTATTCTTATTATTATTATTATTATTCTTAGTATTCTCTCGCTTAACATACATTCGATGTTCTCCTGTTGTATTTAAGTCAATCTGCGAATTGCTGATATTATACATTGTCCCAGAGTATTCAGGGTATTTATGGACTTCCATAGGCTTCTCATAAACCAGACGGCTATCATCTTTGAGAACAGCAACCTTGTCCGCAGTAGTAATCTTCTCAATAGACTTCCAGCCATCGCTAGTTAAAACGTCGTGGTCTGCAGTAAGACAATGAATTTTGTCTGAAACCATATGCTTCAATCGCTGGTAATACGTCGGACCGATAAAGATATCCGTGTGGATTTGCTCACCCGTGCGCCCATTATATAATATTTCATTACCATATTTCTCCATACCAGACATTTCTAGAACCTTTGCTATTCCTTCTACGGAGCAATCAGTATATGGCGTGGAGTCACCAAATGCCCCAATATGGCAACACGCCTTCCCCATAATCGATTCCATTAATTGGGCAATAGTCATACGCGAAGGGATTGCGTGAGGGTTCATAATAATATCTGGAACAATCCCGTCCTTCGTAAAGGGCATATCTTGGTGCCTATATATCATTCCAATGGTTCCCTTTTGAGCGCTGCAACTAGCGCATTTATCGCCAATTTCGGGTTTCCTGTTTTTACGAATGCGAACCTTGCAAAACTTATAGCCATCGCTATTGATGCCATTATAGTTCATATCGATATAGCCGTCATCATTCGCTTTCATTGTTAAGCTGCTATCTTGATATGTAATAACGCCATTTGCTTTCTTGGGCATAACTTTGCCTACGATTACGTCATTCCCATTAACATAGGTATTTTTAGAGACAAAGCCATCATCATTCAATTTCTCATAAGAGTATGGTTTCTGCGATGATATGTTAGTGGGATTTGTGAATAGCTCTTCTTCTCCTGTGCTATGGTTTTTATTACATACATCGCGCATCGCCTTATAATAGGTGCTAGTAAATAGCCCTCTGTCCAGCGCCGATTGATTAACCATAATACTATCTTCCTGATTAAAACCAGTATGGGTCATAATGGCAACGATAGCATTTACGCCAGATGGTAATTTGTGAGCCATTGTATATTTAGAAAGTTTAGTATATACAAGAGATTTCTGGGGATAATTCAAAATATTACCCATTGTATCTATGCGCTTGTTAAAATTACTCATATATACACCTAGCGCCTGTTTGCCCATAGCGCATTGATAGCAATTTCTAGGCGACTGGTTATGGTCGCTGAATGGAATATTGACCCCCAAGATACCATTAATCAAACTTGGGTGAATTTCGCAATGCGTATAGAATGGAGGCAATGCAGTTCCTTTGATACCTTCCTCCAAATCTACGGGGAACGTCGCAATCATCGCGAAATTGATTTCATCACAATCCATATATTCAATGAAACCCTCTTCGTCCAAATAACTATCGGGGTCGTCCTTATTTTTAGATACTTCGTTGGGAACTATGAAGTAATCAAAGTGCTTGTCTGCGATATATTCCTTCCAGCTAATATTCTTCCTTTTCAATACTCTTTCAATTCTCAGAACACGCTTATTTGTTTCTGGGTCAATATCGACAATATATAGCGGTCTATACATTCTCCCTGCTTCAGTGCTAATAATAATGCACGACTTCTGAATATTCCACACAATCGAAGTCATCGGATATATAATGCCGCTGCGCTTATAATGCTTCAATTTCAAATACAATTCAGCGGGATTAGTATAATAGCCGATAATATCGCCATTCACCATAATATATACATTTTCTTCATTGCCCATATTCTTCAAGTATTCGATAGGCGATTTCTCGGGATTTGACATAGTATATGTATCATCATATACAATCACGCCCAAATTAACCAAGATACGGCGGATATGTATGCTATTCATCGCGATAGAGATATTCGTGCTGAGCGCCATATTTTTTACTAAGCCTACTGAACTTCCTTCAGGCGTTTCTGCGGGACATATCATACCAATCTGCGAATTATCTAATTTACGCGGTTGCACGAGTTTCCCATTCTTCTCCATTGCAGTATTGATGCGCCGCAAATGTGATAATGTGCTAGCATAAGACATACGATTGAGAACTTGCGATACGCCCTGCTTGATGTTTTGAAATGTTCCAATACTTTTGATACCCCAGTTTCCCGTAGAAAGTGAATACCTAATCCACGAATCTAAAAGCGATTGCTTGAAAAACCGATGAATACTGATATCTGAAATGATATTGGATATGGGGATATTCGCATTTCCTCGCCATAAGTTGAGCTCTTTTTCAATGGCAATCTTGAGTTCCTTCGTCATCTTGCCATAACATTGCCTGAACAAATTACTCATCAATACGCCTGGTGTATCTACGCGCTTATTAATGTAGGAGTCGCGATTATCATACGTATCATACCCTAGATAGATGCGGATCATCTTGCGAATAATATAACCGACGTATAGCGCTTTCCGCCGATAAGACTTGCCTACGTGAGGGATAAAATCATTAATAAGATTATTATGAAGCTGCGCTTTGTTCGTCTCGTGGTCATTGTTTTTATTAACGCCAATCATAATCTTAATAAGCGTATTCTCCGCCTGTTCTTGTGTATTGATATCACAGGCATCTTCGCAACACGCCATTAATTCATTGATGATACGCTGGTTCTTTTCGTTATCCGTATCATATATAATATGATTAATGATTTCTCTATCGCTAATAACCCCGAGAGCCCTGAATATTACAAAGATGGGAACTTCAGACCGAATAAAGGATGTGTTGATGCGAATAATGCGTCCCATATGATTTAATTTGCCGCTCATATTCAAGCAAGTAGTCTTGGGCGGAAGATATGTGGAGTCGCACATTGAGCGAATTTCAGCATACAATCCTTCGGCGTTATTATTGGGGTGGAAGACGAGAACCTTGTTTTCGTTAATGCGGTCTTGTGAGATTAGAACCTTCTCATTACCATTCACAATAAAATAGCCGCCGAAATCATAGATGCATTCGTTTTTATTCTCTTCGCAAATCCCTTGCATCTGGCTAAGGACGCATAGTTTAGAGCGAACCATTATTGGGATTTTCCCGATATATACGCCATTAACATTTTTATCAAACTTCTCAGTCATCCCATTCTTGTTTGTAATCTCAGTGGAAATATGAACATTGACATAGATGCCGCTCGAATACGTCATATTATTCATACGGGCAATGTAAGGGGTCATTATATTTTGCGTCCCGTCAGGAAGTTGATAGTTAGGCTTTACAATGCTGGGTTGAAGGATATTGATAGAAATATTATAGGTATTATCAGGCAACTCGGCTTTCTGATTTGTGATTTTCACCTTGATGGGATTGAACCCGCTAATGATTTGTCCCAATGTATTGTCTATGAATTTATTATAACTATCCACTTGATGCTTTACAAGCGGATTAGATGATTCAGGAGAACCACCCTTTTGAAAATAAATATCCAGAATATCCCAGCAAAGGTTAGAAAACATTATTAGTTGTATTTAATTAATAAATAATTCTTAAATATCAATTTTTAATATTTTAATGATTAATATTTTATATAAAAAAATGATAATATAAAGTTTAGTATATTTTATTATATATTACATAGAGGAACCTAAGGAACCCTAAGAATGTCTAAGAGAATACCAAAGATTATTGCGATTTGTGGCGCAAAGAGATGTGGCAAAGATGTATTGGCAGAGCATCTAGTAAATAAATATAATTACGAGAGAGTTGCCTTTGCAGACCCTTTGAAATTTGCAGTGAAAACCTTATTCGATTTTGATGACGACCAAGTTGGTATCGGTAAAGATACTGGAACAGGTAGAAAGGATATTGTTGACGAAAAATGGGGGATAACACCGAGAGCCGCATTGCAATTCTTCGGAACTGAAATGATGCAAGAAAAAATACAAGAGTTATTACCTGATGTGAAGAGAAACTTCTTTGCAAATAGCTTGAAGAATTACATAACCTCTAAAATGAATACATCCGAAGGACAAACGTTTGTTATTAGCGACCTTCGATTTATACACGAATACGAGATGCTTTTTAGTATCCCTAAGATACGCAGAGAAGATATAGTTATTATAAGGGTTATTAGACCAAATCCTTATAATCCTACCTTAAACTTAGAAGAACCTCATATACATATATCTGAGATAGAATATATGAAGATACCTTATGATGTTATAATAACAAATGACGGCACAATAGAAGGTTATATTAATAAATTTGAAAAGATTATTGATTATTAGGTTGTTAGTTTGTTAGTTTGTTAGGTTGTGATATCTTGTAATGTATTGTTATTTTTTTGGTTTATATTTGTCTTTATAACAATGCTTGTAATATAAAATTGATTACCTTCGTATGTTATAGAACATCAACTGCGTAAAAAAAGAGGGATGATTAAAAATGATGGAGATATAATTCCATCCGTAAAAGAAGATGATAGTATGGTATTACAAACGGAAGACACTGGGAAAATCTTTGAAATGGCTATATGCTTAGCGTATGGCATACCATATGATGGTAAATATAAGTATGGTATGGAAATACCAGAAAAACTAAAACTGCGACTTTCTAAACTTACTGAGATATTCCCAATGTGTATGCATACGGCACGTAAGGGTTCGCGGTATGATTATACTAGCGTGGATGATAATAGCAAACATCTTTCAGCAAAATCAACAAAAAAAGGTGTAGGTAAAGTAGCACCACAAGTTATAGGGCAATCTCAACCAAAAAAATTCTGCAATTTACTGGGAATTGAATATACGACAATACCTGCACTAAAAGAATATATTCAAAAAGAAATAATAAAAATCATTCCTATCATTGTTGAATACACATTTGATTGCCCTAATATTTACTATAATAAAGAAAAAGATACAATACGTTATATTACTTTAGACCAACCTATTGTATGGTCTTCATATTCTTTCAGATGGACGTGTGATTGGGTTGATTGGAAGAATTCATCAACGCTAAAAATTATAGTTGATGAAAATGAAATAAGTTTGCTCGAATTTCAATTTCATACAAAAAGCAGAACAAATATGGCAATTCGCTGGAGCTACGAAAATTTCTTAAATATCTTTGCAGATAATTTAACTATCAGCAACTTTTAGACAGAATAGGTATTCCTTAATATTGACATCTTTGTTATATTCAAACGATTTAAATCTTTTGTAATCTCTTTCAATAACTGATGCATCCCCATATTTTTTTAGAATGTCTAACATCTTTTCCTTTGAAAGTATGCCTTCGCTATTATAAGAGAGAAATATCCATTTTGTTTTTAATCCTTTGAATAGCGTTTCAAAGGCTTTCTCGGTTATATCTCCTTTTTTGCAAAATGGCGATATGAAACAATCGGAGGGAATTCCTGTTTTACCTTTCAAAGGTAATTCAGATAATAATAATTCAGGTGTTTTAGCAATAATATTCAAAGGAAAATAGTTTTTAGAATATTGCCTTGCATTATATGGCGGGTCTAAATATACTAAATCGGTTTCAAAAGATGCAAGAAAATCGGTATTTAGAACATCATTGTTATTGGTATTAGATGCATAGTGTGATTGCAACGTATTATTATGAATAGGCATTAATTTTAGATTTTTCATTGCCTTCGCTTTAAAATTCTTTAGGAAGCATCCGTATACTGCTGGAACATTACTTACTGCATCAGCGCTTAAAAGTATAGATGCTAGGATAAATTGATATTCGTCGAATGCTAGGCTTTCTTTAATTAATTCAAGCTTATTACGGATATAGTCAATGCGTTTTGCATTTTCAATCGTAAAGAATTTGCGTTCGCAAGACCCGAAAGGACTATAATGTGTTGTAATAAACCCAATGGTGGTTGAATGTTTATTATCTTGAATATCTTGCTGGAATTCATCTATTATTTTTTTACAATTTGCAGTATATATTGAGCGTGTAAATGCGTGAGTTATTATAGAACTATATAATTCTGCATCATTCGAGATAACTATCGCATTATGTTTCCTAAAATGGTAAGAAACAATACCTGTTCCTGAAAACATATCACCAATTCTCTTATCGGCAAATGAAGTCCATCCTGTTTTTTCTTTCATATTACTTGTAATCCAGTCGAGTAATTGAAATTTTGAACCAATGTAATTTAAACGATATATTTTTTCGGGCATTACTTCGTTTACTTCGCTTACTTCGTTTGTTCCCTTACATTGTTTAATATGATTGTTATATGCTTCCTTCCTTGTAAATTCTTCTTTACAAATATCGCAAGCATATTTAATCTTAACCATATTTATCAATATATTATAAAAACAAAGTAATTTTATATATCATTTTTTATTACAACTTATTATGATATTCTTTAATGCATTTTTCAACGGACGTTTTAATATCAGGGATATCAGGATATAGCGAGTATAACTTATCAGTCGATAGTTGTGTATTTGAACGCTTCGATAACAATATGGCATCCTGCTCTTCGACACTAAAATTTTCCCACACAAACCCTCTATCTATATGTTCTCTATACATCTCTAAAATCTCATTGTGAGTTATAAGTCCTTTATTAACTAGATTAAAAGTGCCTGTAGTTCTTTTGATAATCATATCCATAATAACTGGGAACATATCTTCTAATACAGACATCGAATTAGGCATAGAGCAAATCTTATTATATTTGAAAATTTTACTTAGAAAGTTTCTATTATGTTCAAAATTTACAATGGGCATTCGAATGCGCAGGTTCAACGTATTTTTTGAATACATATGCTGAAGCCTATCTGTGAAGCCTTTAACAATTGAATAGGAAGACCCAAAAAATGTTGGGAGTTCATCGTCTCCAACGCTGCTAGTTGTAGGGTCGTCGCTGCTAAATATACAGCCTGTTCCTAGATATGTGTAGTGAATATTATATCTTTCGCAAAGAATTGAAAGTATTACGGGGGAATACAAGTTATCTCTGATATTGTCTTTAAGTTTTCCTGGCAATTCTAGATAATCGATTGTATTATATTCGCCCCCGTGCGTCCGTCCAATAAATGAAATGATATGTGTAGGCGAATACAATTTAATATCTTCTTCAACTGCTTTTTCATCATCCGCGCGAACGTCAGTGCCAATGTAGGTAATCCCGTGATTATTCAAATAATCCCCAAATTGCTTACCTATCCACCCTTTGCATCCGAAGAAAAGAATTTTCATTTTTATATTATTAATTAATATTCTTTTATATAATATATATATCAATTCAAAACGATACCAATGATAATATTAGTTATCAATATGTATAAAAATCAGAATATATATAGAAGTTTGAAAATTAAAAAGAAGTTTTTATATGGATTAGAGGGCAACAAAGTAATATTTAAAAAATGGGATGATGCCGCAGGTATCCAGTATATCTTAAAAAGCAAGAAGGTGCGTGGTATTATAATAACTGGCTCTGATTATTTTATAGGCGAAGACGTACATTCAGTGATAGATGAAAGTATTATTAAATCTAAAATAGCGATACTAGCGATATGCTATGGGTTTCAGTATTTAATTAGCAAATACGGGAAACCATCATTTATAAAATCTTGTAAAAGCGGATATATGAAGTATTACAATAGTTTCAACATAACGTTTCCCTTCCATATTCCTAAAAATAAATATTTTTTTTCGCATACAGATTATATAGTGAAAGTTCCCAAAAATTACAAGATTATTAAAAGGATTGGTGAGAAAATAATTGTTGCATATAACTATAAAAAAAACATTTTATGCACCCAGTTCCACCCAGAAAAATACAAAAAATCTAGTAGAATATTCTTTAATACGTGGATTGATAAGTGTTTATTATAGATACCTAAAAAGTAATGAGACACAAGAGTTTATTGTATAGAATATAATGGCATATTTACTATAGTTAGATATATTTAGTAGATAGATTTAATATTTGTTTAACATTTGTTTAACATTTGTTGCTTGTGTTCTTTATATTTTAGGATGTTATATAATATTATATATTATATAATTAGATATAATATATAGATATGTCTCTTGACCCATCTACGCGTTTGATGTTGAAACTACAGGCTCGATTGGGTGATCGTTTTAATATTGATATTGATAGACCTTCTTCTGGAAAACGTAGCATTTTGGGAGAAATAATATATACTATTCGACATAGTAAAGAAAAATATGATGAATTTAAAAGGAAAAGAGATATACCTTTTAGTGTAATTAAAGATAAACTGAGAGAATTACAGAGCCTTATTAAAAAAAATGAAACACCAGATATTATCAATAGAAAAGCACAGGAAATAATTGAATTACGCAGAATAGCAACAATAGGAGAGGGTGAGAGATTAAGTAAACTTGCAGAATTAAATAATATATACAAAGAACAAATAAGGTTATATAAGGCTTATAAAGCAAAAAAAGCTAGCAGTTACACTCCAAAAATTTTTCAAGCAGAAGAAATACCAATACCAAGTGACATAAAGGTTATACTAGACACTGAATGGAGAACAGATGCCAGAATAGAGCCCGATAATTTGAACGATATGCCCAACTGGAATGAAACTACGGAAGAATTAATTAAAAGGCTAAAACAAAGGAAATCTAATGCGCCCGCGCAATCTGCTGTATTAGGTGGTGCTAATAAAAGCAAGGTTAAGAAACTTGTTAAGAAACCTCTTAAGAAACCTCTTAAGAAACTTGTTAAGAAACTTGTTAAGAAACCTGTTAAGAAACTTGTTAAGAAACTTGTTAAGAAACCTGTTAAGAAACCTCTCGTAAAACCCGCAAGGAAGAAAGTAGCCCCTAAGCGTGTAAGTAAATAAATAGCAATATATATACCCCATATATATATTCTATATTTGAACTAATTATTTTTTAGATTTTAGGTATCTATATAATACCTAAAAGGTGTAGTAATACCGCTAATATAACTGATGGTAGTTTACTTATAATATGTAAATACGTAATCTACCTAACGCGCGTATTAATAAACTTTTAAATAGTATAAATATTATATAAACAATTGATATTCAATTAAATATATAATATGACAACATTAAATCTTAATAATATCAATGACGATTTGATTGAATTAAATAGAGATACATTTAACAGCAAACAAATGGGTTTTAATATACCAAATAAGCAAAATAGAGTGTCTCAAAATAGTTTTATGAATGATAATACATTATTTAATAGAAATAAGATAAGTGATGATGTGATTTCTATGTCTTCGAGGTCTTCTTCGCGTTCTTCTTCACGGGCTAGTTCAGTTAATGGCGATTATGACAAAAGTGCCTATATGAAAAATATGAAGAATATATACAAAGGAAAGGGTTCGCCGAAAATATCAAAATATAAGGAAGAAAGCGATGAAAGTAGTGTTGTAAGTAGTTCGAGCAATCGAAAGGCGGCTTCGGGGAAAAGCCATCAAGTTTCAAGTAAATATAAAGCACAAAGTAAATACGAAGAAGACGAAGAAGACGAAGAAGACGATGATGACGAAGACGGCGAAGACGAAGAAGACGAAGAAGATGGAGAAGATGAAGACGATGACGGAGAAGACGGAGAGGATGGAGGTAGTGAATATGATGGCGATTATAAGAGAGGAACTAAAAATAGGCATTTAACTGCTAAGGAAATTATTATGAATGAATTAAATGAGAAGAAGGAAATTATTTATCAAATAGATAGGTTGGAATCGAAGGGCTTCAAGGTTCCATTTAAGTTTAATATGAACTCCGACTTGGAAGAAATGCGGGCTGAATATAATCGCTTAATACGCGAAAAGGAACTTGACGGGAGTGTGAGATTTCAGCAAAAAATGCTAATGGCATTTATTTCGGGAACTGAATATATGAATAGTAGATATGACCCGTTTGCTATAAAATTAGATGGGTGGTCTGAACAGGTTAATGAGAATATTAATGATTTTGATGATATATTCGAAGAACTGCATTACAAATACAAAGCGACAGGTAAAAAGATGGCTCCTGAACTAAGGCTATTTATCTCATTGTCGGGGAGCGCATTTATGTTTCATCTTACTAGCAGAATGTTCAAAGAGCAGCCAATGCCAAATATAGAAAATGTATTAAAATCAGACCCTGAATTGATGAAGCAATTCCAACAGGCTGCCGCGAAGCAATATGTGATGGGTAATAATTATCCGCCAGCCTCTTCTGCTTCACTGCCGCAGCAACAGCAGCAACAGCAGCAACAGCAGAATATCCCAATGAGTAATAGTTATAGCAGCGGGGGCGATAGCAGTTCAGGACTATTTGGTATGGTTAGTAGTTTGTTCAACACATTAAATTCGCCTGTATCCAGTATGTCGATGCCTTCGATGCAATCAGCGTCTAATAATGTAAATATGAGACAAGCACCAAATATTACTGAGTTAAGACACAAGCCCTCTGCTGATATTGAAAACATTATCAATAATGTCCATAATAACATATCAATGGATCATAATGATAATAATATCGAAACATTGTCTGTTAGCGATGAAGAAATAACATCTATAATCGAAGATACTGCAGATATCAAAATATTAAGAGGCGTAGGGCGACCACGTAAAAACACGCGAACATTAAATATATAAATATATACTACTACATAATAGTAATACATTAGTGTTATTGATATGTTTGCGTATTTTAGTAAAATGAATAACTTAAATAATAGAGGCATCGTATCCTTATTATTATTGAATAACTATTACCGCAATAATAGCGAAGACAGCGAAGACGACGAATACTTATTTAATAACTATACTATCGCTAGGTGGGCTAAAGAATATAATGTTATGATTATGCATCCTTATAACATAGTTGTTAGAGAGGATATCCCACCGCTTTTCTCTTATAGTTAAATTTAGCACTTTTTACTATTTTCAAGTATTTGCCATTATATTTACCAATCTTCTTAGCCTTTTTTACCATCCTTTTATAGCCACCTTCCGAAGATACCGAAGATTGTAATAGTGATGTAAGAGCTTCTGGTATTTCAGGTGTCCTTTTTGTAATCGACCTTTTACCATTGCTATTAATAATGGGATATGTGCGAGGTTTTGGTTTATTTTTTTCACTATCAAGATATATTTTTATAATTTTTTTGAAAATACTAAAGACTTTGCGAGGGTTTTTATTATAGTTAGCGTGTAATGATTTAAAAGTTTTTAATTCAGCAACAAGATTTTCAGGACATCCTATAAACCAACATAAATTCAAGGCAAAATCAACACGTGATGCTATTTTGTCAAAAAATTCTTTCATTGTAGTATAATCAACAGAAATCCCTAAAGAAACTGCGCGTATAGTAAAAGTGGGTTGCCCGTCTTTACTTGTATTCGTAGTAAATGAAAGGTCTTTTTTAAGCGTCTTTTTATTATTAGGGTCGTAAAAATTATCAGCAACTGCCTCTAAAATGGCGTTTAGGCTACTGATATTAGGTTCCTTCAGTTCCTTCGGTTCCTCATTACCTTGCAATTCTTTAGATAATACCTTCTCTTGTATCCCTTCATTTTTAGGTTCTTCAAGTATTTCTCTTGTTTGCTCTGTATTTCCTATTACATTATGTAGTTCTATTGTAATATTTTTGAATACATCACCAAACAATGTAAGTATATCATTATTGGTCGCAGTATCTTCGCTTGTAACAACTACGTCTTCTATAGCAGTTTCTTCAACAATTTTAATCATATCATTTTGTAAATTGTCTAATTTTTTTTCTTCTAAATCATTTAACCTTTTTAATATTTTTGAACTGCTAGGTGTAGAGGATGATGCGCGATTAATAAATGTTTTAACACTGCGAATTGCCTTACTAATCTTATCCTTTATTTGCGCTTTTATTTTAGTTTTTTCGGATGTTTTATTTAGTCGCGACGGCGTATATTGCACATTGTATGACGATGGTCTTTTATCTACTACATCTTCATTAGATTTTGCTGCTTTAGGGACTTTCGCGGCTGCTGCTGCTTTAGGGAGTTTAGCGGCTGCTGCGTAGGGCATATTATCCTTATCCTTATTCTACATTATTATAAATATAATATTAAATGTCATCAGTATAAAAAAATGATGACATAAAATAAATATTATATATATAATAACAATGTTGAAATTATTGAAGATTATATTTGCAAAGTTAAAAGAGGCTGAGTTGCTATCGAAGGAAGAACTTATATTCCGCTATAAGTTTGAAAGAAATATGCAAAAACTATTTGCTAAAAAACATAAAAATATAAAACATACATAAAATACATTACTTTACACACATCCATTCCATCTCTTCATCAGACGTTGTCAGACGCTATACATCCTGCATTCCGTGCTTTCTACTTTTTCCCATTTATCACCAGTCCATCCTTCAATCATTTCATCTTTATAATCACTGATAAGTTCGCTGCACGCATACATAAGGAATTCCCTCATATCAATCTTGTTAAGATTTGTAGTATATGAAATCTCCTTGTCTTTGCAATAGGTCTTAATATACTTCAAGAAATGCTCTTTCTTCAGGCTCTTAATTAACTTGTATACCACATTCTCATTAGGCAATTCGGTTTTATCATTCATAATCCTGCTTGTGATATTATAACCTAAATTATAGGCATCTTCGTGTATCTGGAGGTTAAGTTGGCGAATTCCCTTATACTTCTCCAAGTTTGAAAGATAATTACATAGGATACGCGTGGAATAATAATAAATATCATTATCGCCATAAATTTTCTCGTGCACAACGCGCCCGTTGCTGTAGTTATAAGGGAACTTAAACATTGCTTGGTGGTCGCAAGGGTCTTCAAGTTGTTTTGGTTGTCGCTTCAGTATTTGTTTGTTCCTAGACATTATTAAAGTATCTTCTAATCAATTTTTATATTTATTTCAAAAAATTATTACAAATTTATTCTAATATATAAAAAAATGATGTAAATTATACTAATACGTATCTCATATACATATGAACATTATCAAAACATTCTCTAATTTATTCGTATCCTCCGTATCCTCCGTATCCTCCGTATCCTCCGTATCCTCTGAGAAGGATGCTGGGGAACATCAAATAGTCGCGACGGATATCGAGGATATCCATCGGGATGTCCATAAGGAGATGGGATATAAAGAGAATACCCAATTTAACTCTTTAATAGAAAGTATTGCAGAGGAGTTTAAAAGGGATATTGAAAGGTTTAAAACTACTAGCGATATTGATAGGTTCAAAAAGAATATTCAAAAAAAATACAAGTATACTATTTCAAATGCCGAGTTTATCAAGATATACAAGCATCTTAATCTAGATAACCAACAGCTGCGCAATCTTATAACAAAGAAGAAGTGCAAGTCAAATTCAGGCGTTCTCGTGATAACGCTTTTAACCTCTGCGCACCCTGAATATATCGACGAAGAAGGCAATGTTAAAATTGCTCGTTTTTCTTGCAAACACGATTGTGCCTATTGTCCGAATGAACCAGCGCACGAAGGGAATAATTGGGTAGCGCAACCTAGAAGTTATTTATACTCGGAACCTGCGGTATTACGAGCGAACGCCAATGATTTCGACGCTATAAAACAAATGAATTCGCGCATATCAACACTTATCAATATGGGGCACATTCCTGATAAATTAGAGATTATTGTGTTAGGAGGGACGTGGTGCGAATATCCTCGTAATTATCAAGACCGCTTCATAACTGAAATATATTATGCTGCAAATATTTATTTTGATAGAGACCCTAAGCGTCCTAAGAAAACGCTAGAAGAGGAGATAGAAATCAATGAAACATCTACAATTCATATTATTGGGCTAACTTTAGAAACGCGACCTGATACTATAAATATCGAGGAAATCGCTAACTTTCGCCGATATAATTGCACACGAATACAATTAGGTGTTCAGCATACAAACAACAAGGTATTGCAAAAAATAAACAGAGGGCATACAATAGAATGCGCATATGATGCAATAAAACTTCTGAAAAACAATTGCTACAAGGTTGATATACATATAATGCCTAATCTTCCGGGTTCGTCCTATGATATTGATAAAATAATGCTAGAAGAGGTCTTGTATGACCAGCGAATACAAGTTGACCAGTATAAAATATATCCGACCGCCATAGTTCCTTTCACGCGAATTAAGAGATGGTTTGACGAAGGCACGTATATACCATATGATGATATGCTATTATATGAGCTTATTAAGGAATTTAAGAAGAAGGTTCAAAAATACAAGCGACTAAATCGCATTATTCGCGATATACCCGGACACTATATAGAAGGAGGGTATTCCACAAAATTTGTAAATATGCGTCAGCTGCTTCAAGATGATATGCGAACAAATAATTGGGGATGCAAATGTATAAGATGCCGCGAGATTAAAGGGAACATCCTATCATCGCTCGATAATATCAAGTTAAATATAGAGATATATAGAGCATCCGATTGCAATGAATATCATATTAGTTTTGATACTGATTGCGATAAAAATTATTTAATAGGATTTCTACGGCTCCGCCTAAGCGGCTTGAGCAGCGTGAGCAGCGTGAGCGAAGAAGAAGACAATAATTTACAAGTATTACCTAGCATCAAAGGATGTGCTCTTATAAGAGAATTGCACGTATATTCGAATTTGAATAGCGTCGGGGATAACATAGAAGGTTCTATGCAACACAAAGGGTTCGGTAAGCAACTAGTTGCGAAGGCTGAAGAAATAGCAGCAAATAATGGTTATAGAAGGATTGCTATAATTAGCGGAACAGGTGTTAGAGGATACTATAGAAAACTAGGATATGAATTGATTGATACGTATATGATAAAGGATATATGAGATATTATTTATATTATTTATATTATTTATATTATTTATATTATTTATATTATTTATATTTATTTGTGTGTATAGCGAGATAGCTGCTATTATCAGTGGTTTCATATGACCCTTCCAAATCTTTATGCCAGTAATCGCAATGTATTAAATTAATTTTATGAGGAAGTAATATTAATGGATATGCGAGGTCATCAATAGTATATGGATATGAATTGGATTTCTCATCATAATGATATATATCATAATTAATATTTTCCATATGCTCTATTAATATTTTACAAGACTTGTTTGAAAAATAGATTAGCGGACCTTTTAAAAATACAGGGGTATATGGCATTTTTGAATATTTTTCAATATCAATGCCTTTCAAATTATGCAAGGGATTATCAAATTCTTCTGGATGGTCTTTGTAATAATAGACAAGATGCAAGGATGTCTCTGATTTGCTAGGTTCATATTTATATGGTTCATTTATAACAGATAAACCTTTAATTGAACTACCTAAAAAATCAATATCAGTTTCAATACAATTCATTTCATTTTTTCCATTTATTTTAATTTTATATTTAGGTGATACTAAGAATGCCTTTAATCGCGTTTCATTGAATACTAGGTCATCATTAGACCGCAACACACCTTCTTTGATATCAAAGATTTCATATAGATATTTTAGCGATAGCACTATTTTTTTAAATAAATGTAGATAACTATCCTCACATTTAATCGTTAATAAGTTTCCTTCAAGTTTATAGTCGCAATCCAAGAATAAGTCGCCAATCACACGTATTACTTTCCAGTTCCCATAGTTGTCTTGAAGATCAATCTCTTTTAATCTTGTATTTAAAAACTTTTGACAACTTGTCACAAGGATAATACCATCGACCTTAATCATATCTATGTTATTATTTAGAATTTAAATAATCTTTATATATATATATATATACCTTATTTATTCATATTTATCCTTGATATCCTTATTTATTCATATTTGTATGAACTGCCATAACCGCTTCGTGATAATGGTAATCATTGTATAGTCTCGCGCAATGTATAAAACTAATCTTGTTATAATATAAAATATATGATACGCCGCAATCTTCGATAGTGTATGGATACGAACTGCTATATTCATCGTAATGAAATATATTGAAATTAATATTGCTCATATGATTTATTAAGATATTGCAAGATTTGTTCGAGATATAATACAATACGCCACTAGGTATTATAGGGAGACGCGGGCGCTTGATATACTTTGATAAATCAACGCCTTTAAGATTATGCAATGGATTATCAAAATCTTCTTGGTGGTCATTATAATATTGAAGCATATAAGTATCCTCGACTGCGGTTTTTATATCATCATCTGAGATTTCGTGTGAAAGCAAACTCTTATTTACGTGCGACTTACCTAAAAAATCGATATCAATCAATGTATTTGTATTTCCATTACTAACCTCGCATATTTTAGGATTTTCTAAGAAGCATTGCAATATACCTTCGTTAAATATCAAGTCATCGCCTGACCGCAATACACCTTCTTTAATATCAAAGATTTCATATAGATATTTTAGCGATAGCGTTAATTTTTTTAATAAATGCAGATAGCTGTCTTCGCATTTAATCTTCATCAGGTTCCCTTCGAGTGTATAGTCGCTATCTAAAAATAAATCGCCAATAACATAGATTACTTTCCAGTTCCCATAATCGTCTTTTGGAAGTTTGTATTGCACTAAACGCGTATCCCGATGCTTATGGCAACTTAATACAAGAATTATACCATCAACCTTAATCATATCTATGTTCTTTACATTCTTTATATCCTTTATATCTTTTTTGTCTTTTTTGCCAATAACTCCTTTAATCCTCCAATAAACTTACCATTTTTAAATATCATAGGGAAATAAAAATATGGTATTATTGTATATTGCTTAATAAATTTATAGAAATTGTCGCGTTCTCTACACGTTTTTAGGAATTTATCACAATTTATATTAATACATTTTGTAGAGGGCATCGTCTTAATATGTTCCTTTGCCATAACACAATATTTGCATTTAGTTATACTATATATTGTATAATCGGTATTTGATGGTTTTTTATATTTATCTGCATCCATATTTAATAATATCTACTAATATAGTAGATAAATACCAAAGATATGTCTGCACCGAGAAGAAGAAGTGCGCGATTACTTGCTAAAGAGGAGTACGACTTACCTATTGATTTAACAGATACAGCAATTAAAGAAATTGAAAAAATTAAGGCTGATGAATTAAAATTCCCTATAGAAGACGAGGATTGGGTAGTATTTTTTTGCGAATATTTTGAATATATAGAAAATAATATTAGCGTTTGTTTATCAAAAATACCTGCTCTTCATCATGTAACTATGGGTGCTTTAAACAAGGCTGGATTAGAAGGAGGCGGATTTGATAGCGAGTTTGACAATTATGCTAATACAAATTATAATATTGGGTTATACTATTCATTATTTACGCAATTTAGAGATGGGACAAATAAAATAATTGGTTGCGATAAAATTAATTTACTATTATCATATGTGGGCAAAGCAGTATTGCGAATGGCGGGTAGACATAATAGTATATCTGCTAATGATTTAATAGCATTTTTTAGGAAAATTGTGGTTATATTAGAATTATCAGTATTCCAAGAAGTATTTTTACATTATATGACTGGTGATAGCACGGGACATAAGCATAGCATAGATTTCAATTATCATAACAAGACAACGCATGGTTGGTATATTGGTATATGGTTAAGAAAGCAAGAGTTTCTAGGGGTAGTAACAAGTAATGGGAAAAATTTTAGGAAAAAATACGATACAGGGCTTAGATTATTTGTTAGAAATTATCTTCATAGATTAATTGTATATATGAGAACATTTGGCGATAATTATCCATTAAAACACGAAAAACCTTATAATTACAGCGGTGATATTAAAAAAGCAACAAAATATCCGCTACCGCATAATGGGCTTTACAAATATAATACACCCCTTCATTATTATTATATGAGCCGCGATGATTGGGATTGTATTCCAAACTTTTTATTACCCGATGACGCAAAATGGACATCTTTCGCAAAGAATTTTAAGCATCCTAGCAAATGGACTAATCCGCCTCCTCAATGGTGGATTGATAGGATAGAAGATAAAAAAGGTTTATTAGATGGATATGCTTGGTGGAAAAGTGGAACTGATGAAGAAGAATACTATCAAAAAAAATTAGTAGGCACTAAAAATCTCGCAAAATGGTTGGCGATAAATGGAACTTTAGAAGAACAATATGAAGACCACGCAAATTTATGGGATGCCGATAATGAAGACTTTGAAGAAGCAGGGATGAATTTCGGAGGTATGTCTGGAGGTATTTCTAAAACTCCTTCGAAAAGAACTAAGAAAATATTTAAAATAATACGCGATAAGGATATTGCGTTAGACCCAAAAATAAACAAGGAATTAAAATATAGATTAAATTTATACTTTGATTTTAATAATGCTAGTTGCTCTAATACAAATGCTAAATGTGATTTAATAGATAACATATATACAAATAAATTAAATAGTTCAATAATACTATATTTTAATGCTAAAAAAATAATACAGGATACGCCAAAAAAGAAGGCGGCGAAGGCGGCGAAGGCGGTGTCATTGCCTAAATTACTACTTTCTGCAAAAATGCGCGCGGCTCACGCTGCTCACGCTGCTCACGCTGCTACAAGATAATCATATTCATTTGTTATTCTTCTTTCTCCATTCAGCACCAATTTTCTTCATAATATCAGGCGCTTTATCATTAGGATGCTTTTTGCAAAGTTCCTTATACATCTTCTTTACAAACTTATTATAGGGGGTTAGTTTGCGCTTTTTAGTACCGCCCTCTTGAACACTCATTCCACAACTACCAGCCATATAGTATATCTTCTTCTATATATATGTTATAAAAAAATAATTGTTGTTGTTAAAGAGGATTTTAGTTATTATTAGAGATATTATATATTATTGAATATCCGAAGGCATTTGTATGAAGCTTAGAGTATTGTATTTGACAACTCCAGCATTGGTATCGTGTAGTCTTATATAAGCAACCGCTTGCAAACACGCATCGCATAAATCGTCCTTCTTCTTATTATTATCAAATATTTCACAAAGAGCAGCGTCATCCTTTATATAGTTTTTACATATCTCTATGCTTGTTTGCTTATTCATCTTATATTTATCCTGCCTAAATCCTTTAGAGTTCTTGGTTTTTTGCGTAGCAGCGGTAGCAGCGACAGCGTCCATCTTAATTTGTATGTCGGGTTTATAGTCGTGTGTTTTCGTTTTCAGGGATGCATTAACAAGCACTACGTTATCTATAATTTTATCCCAATATTTTAGGAGGCTGAAATAGCAATATATTATATATTGGATGGTTTTCATTATACCATTAAGGTTTGATGGCTGGTTCTCAATCAATACATAATCTATTTCTTCAATTCCCTTCTCTTTCAACTCGCCAATTATATTATCAAGTTCCATATATATTCTCTCGGATATATCATCAATCCCTTTAATATCCTTCTTTTTATCTGCTAATGATATTATACGCCAGTCTAATATATGTATGTTGGTCGCGGTTTTTTTTAAAATACACAAGGCTAAATTCTTAATACCAATATCAAAACTTATATATATCATTTATATATATTATGTTAAATGTATTATTTATATGCTCGCGTCCTAGATGCTTTTATGCAACATACTAATAGTCCTCTTATTAAACGAGGTGATATTATGGTGTTTAATCAATGTTGTTAGGTTTAGCCAAAAAGTATCATTTTCAAACTTTTTATTATATTTATTAATCTTTTTGTATTTTCTATACAACCATTTATGTAATTTTTCCAATATGATGGTATTTGCAGGATTATTTTTGATATACATCTTTTTATTTGATATTAGTCGAGATACGAAATGCTTTAATTCAGATATGCTAGTATATTCTTGAGGGATGCTCTCCCATAAATTATGAAACTTCAAATAATCATATGTAGAGCATAGAAGCAGATGGTCAGTATAATCTACGAATGTAGGATTGTTATCGATAATCATTATATTATTAACGATTGAATGCGTCTTAGGCATTTTAATAGCCTTCAATAATTGAGGTAATATTTTAACTACAGATTTCTTGATATTACCATAATTATCTTTAAAGCAATTATCCCTCGTAAATATAGGTCGGTTGAACTTTATATTATTTTGTTTTTCTATGATTAATATCTCTTTATACGCCCACGTTTTATCAGAAGCCGTGTAAATAAAGAAGAAACTATTTGGGAATACCTTCTTCATCTCGGTCATAAATGTAGTAAAGTGGGGTCTTAGCAGTTTAGATTGCAAATTATAGCAATTGTCTAGCATCTTATCGCACAATGTTTTATATTTAACAAGATTACCTAATTGGATATTGCCATTTTTTAATATTATGTTTTTTCTAATAATTTCTTGTATATTATAAATATCGCATTGATAACTACAATCGCCTATTATAGTCCCATCTAAATCCAAGAGAAATATATATGGTTCATTATTACTCATTATATAATACTATAATACTATAATAATTATATATAATTATATATTTTTTATATTTTATTTATAGTAATACCGCATATAATAGAATGGATAGAGAAGGTTATCTTGAAGCAGCACTTAAATATGCTGCATTGCAGAGGACTAGACAGAGGACTATTAGCAGGAATGGCGCGCGTGTTCGTCCGCAAATGAGAGGACGACCTATACCGCATTATCAAAACCCAATATATAATTCTAGAAATAACCCAATAAATTTTCAAGTTCAGCATCGTCCCGCTATTATACATCCTCGCAATATGATGTATGCTAATGTTCTCGGTGTTCATTACCAACCGCAAAAGCCGCATATGCGAACGCAAGATACTGCTAGATTTTGCAATAGTCTTGGATATGTTTTACCAGCACCAAAATTACTTACAAGGGATGCTAAAATTGCTTCTAATACTAAGCAACAACTAGAAGTCGTCAAAGAAAAATCAAGAACATCGCCCAAAGTATCTTCTAATAGTCCGTCTGCTCCGTCTGCTCCGACTGCTCCGACTGCAACTACTAAAAGAAATTCAAAAACTAATAATACGCCGCCGCGTAATACACCAAAAGTTCTACAAGGAACAACAAGAGTTATGCGGCTTTCGCGTTCGACTAATAGGCGTTCAAATGTATAACTCGGTATTATCTTGCAATCTTATTTTATTTTTTTCATATAATAATTCTTTCCTTTTATCAATATACTCAGCCATACAAGTAAAGCCATATAATATCATCTCATTCACTTGTTCATCCGTCAATTCAATACGTATCCCCTTTCTATTTACTATAACATTCATAGCATTCTGTATTGTTATATTTTCAGGCATAAAATAATATTCTTTATCCCCTGAATTTATTTCGTTAAGGGTCACCTGACTAATTCGCAATATATCAAACATCTTGCATATTTGTCTTATTATGAAAAAGATATTCATCTTGTCTTTCGTAGGAACGTAGCCTTCCCTTTCTTTATATATTACCATCCCAATAATATTCTCTTTTGAAACGTGTGAAAATATTTTAATAGGAAAATTATTAGAAAACGCACCATCATAATAATATTCACCATCAATTGCAACGGGGTTAAATATTAAAGGGACTGCCATTGATGCTTCACAAGCAGTGAATATTGATACGTCTGGCGTATCCTCAATAGAAAAAATACGATTTTCGCACCTATTTATATTTGTCGTCGAAAAATATAGATTAACTCCAAACCTTTTAGAAGCCTCTTTAAAAGTTATATCTTCCATATCGGGATATTTGACGCGCAATACTTTTCTTAAATGTTCCATAAAATGCGATATAGAGCATAAGCCTAAATTAGAAACAATCTTATAATAATTCTTTGTGGGTATGTTGCATAGATTAGTATCGCCTGCAGACGTATAAATAACCCTCTCTGCTTCTTCTATTGTTAGCTTGAATGTAATGAATAGGGCTACAAACGACCCTATAGAATTTGCTGCAATATGCGTAATATTCTTATGCATATTCTCTAAGTATAAATATCTCAGAGCGCCTACAAATAGAACGCCTCGCATACCTCCACCAGATAAAACAAGATGCGTAATATTCAATTTATCCATAAATACTTTCTCGAATACAAAGATACTATATTTTGTTTATATAATATCTTTATATATTCGAATTATACTCGCATATATCAATATTATAATAGATTAGCGCCTCTTTTGCAGCATTATTCTCGGCTTCCTTCTTATTATTCCCTGTAGATGTCGCGATGATGGCATTATTGCGATCCTTTATGCAATAAGTGAAAATGCGGATATTATCTTTAATCAATATCTTTACTTCGTAAAACTTAGGTATATCTTGAAGGTTGTGCATCATATAGGAAACGAGCATATCCTTGTAATTATTCTTTATTCTTATTAACTCGCAGAAGTCAATATAATTCTCAATGATATAAATGATAAAACTTTCAACAATGAAATATCCTGCGCCAGTGAAAGGGGATATATTAATGCTATTTGGAAGCATCACCTTATCGCTCTCAGTTTGAAAGTCGAGAAATAGCGCACCTATGAATGCTTCAAATATATCTTCCATAATTTTAAAATTATTTCTGCCACCCGACTCTTCTACTTGCTTGGATATTATAGCGAACTTAGGGAAACCTATTTTGTCTGATAGATATCCTAGCATCCGTCCATTCACTATTTTCGTTCTAATTTTCGACAAGAAGCCTTCATTCTGGTCTGGAAACCTGCTATATAAATAGTTGGCGACTATCATACCGATTAAGGCATCACCAAGAAATTCTAGGCGTTCGTAAGACATATCTTGAAGCGGTAAGCAATCACTTGGGCAATTGATATTACTTTTGTCAAAGTCGATGTTCTTCATCGTGCAATATGATTTATGAACAAATGCGACGCGATATAAATCGATGTTTTTGAATTGAATATTTGACAATCCATTGTTATTAAAAATTTCAGTTAAATCGTCTATTTGAAGCAGAACATTCTTGTTATTATACGGCTGATTAGTAATTTCGATATCCTTTGTTTTGTTATGTATTCCTTGTATGCGCTTCATTGTATATGATTTATTATATAAATAATATATGTATATTATAATATCATTTTTTTATTATATCATTTTATTATATAAATATTAATTGTTTATTTCTTTTAAATAGAATAAAATAGAATTATATATAGTATAATGGATGATTTTATTATTCAAGGTTCAGAACCAATTCTTAAAGTTGATTCGCTAGGTATTGGAATAACTGCGTTCAGTGATATTGAACAATTGTCATTGTCTGATAGAGAATATTTAGTGGTAGGGGATAGACACGGCACTCCAAATTATAGTAATCAATATGATACAAAATGGAATATGTATGTAAATCACGAAGGCGTTGCTATTAATACTTCTCGCAATGTTTCATCGAATTACCGCGACCCCAATGCATCACTTTATATTAATAGGAATATACAATGCGATGGTATGATTAACGCACACGGCATTCAATTTAGTAATATTAGTATTAGCGGAGTGATTGGCAGCAATACCATAGTAGATTTAATAAAAAACATTAATATTCTATCGCAATCGCAGCCATTTAGAACGGGTATTGCGACATATTTTAATAATATTTATGATTTGCAATACCTTGTTCAGAATATATATACTCCCAATTATCTAACACTAGGCGGCTTAGTAGATACGAGCTATAACCAGCATCCTCTAAATATTAATTCGACACCAAACAATGATTTTAATAATATACATTTGGCGATGAGGAATGATACCTATAATGATGATACGAAGGAGTTATCAAAATTCAGCATAGGCATTATCGGGGGAAGTAATAAATCACCTGCAGTTATTTCAACTACCAGAGGGATGCCTTTGGAATTTCACGTTAATAAATCGTCTGTAGAAATGAACTCGCTATATAACAGAAATGCCATTCCTACATATTTAAATGACGCACAGCAACCTGCGATGACAATTGACGAGAATGGCAACGTTTGCATTGGAAGGAACAAAGCCGCCAATGTTATGTATTATAAGAATGTTCTCGAAAATGGCGTAAGCACCAATATACTGCTTACAAAGCAGACTGCTTTTGACGTTAAAGGTGCTTCTAAATTCGACGATATAATTATATATGACAACTACGCCAACGCCTACAAGCACATCGATGACGTATATATTCGCGCGGATGGTGTGGGAATTATTAGACCATCCCAAATAACAGAAGGGATATTTTATGGCAGTAATTATATATTCAATAATATATCTTTGAACAATCGATTAACCACCAAGTATATCACCGCGACTGATATGTTAAATGCCACGAATATAAATGCTGACAATATTCTCATAAATAATAGTGCAACCTTCAATGGTAATATAAGTTTCCAGAATACGAATGAATTATCTATGAATTCCTTGAATGTCGTTAATGATTTGCTTATTGGCGGGCTTCGCGTTAGCCCAATAAATATAAAGGATACCGCACTGGGATATACGACAATAAGTAATAGCGAAGATGGGTCTAACTATTTCTTCACATATGTTCATAGTAATATTGCGAACTTGGATGCTAATCAGAATATCAGTTTCCCAAATAAAATGAGTTTGGGACCCAACACTAGCGACGGGATTGCGGGGGTTTTAAATATATACAAAAACAGCAGTTCAAATAATAACTTTGAAATTGTTTTGCAAGAAAGGGTGAATACTAACAAATACGTAGCGAATATTGGGAGGCTGTCGCATTTGGATTTCTATGATAATAGTTTGATAATTAACACAAATAATATTGATGGGAAAAAGCACAATATATATTTTTATCCATCATACGATACATCTAAATTGCAAAATAATGCATATTTTCCAAATCTAATCAATACCCCGCCAATGCTTTCTATTACCAATGAAGGCGTGGGGATAAATAATAAGATACCGCGCCAAGATTTGCATCTGGATATAAATGGCAAAATGTCGGCGACTGAGTATTATGTATCGAAGGACGAAGCGATTGCAAAAATGTCTGGCTTTGTTTATAATACTAAGAATTATTTCAACATATACAATGAGAATACTTTCAAATATTGTATTAATTATGATAATATCAATTCATATTCAGCGAAAATGCAAGGGCTCAACGTCAAAAACGGCATCAATTCTGACCAATATTATCAAAATGATAAACTTATCGAAACTCTGCAGGTAACAAATAACCCGACTAGTTTTTTTACGAATAAGAATATAGCAATCGGGTGGGGTGGCGAAGATGTTCATTTGCCCCTTCAGATACGTAATACGGCTATTACCGAGTATAACTATTCGGTTATAAGAATATACAGAGGGGTGCGCGGCGGAGGCATCAATAATAATGCAGATTTTAGTGGGTTTGATATATGCGAATACGACAGGGATTTGAATGATGACCGCAATTTGGAGAGATGGTTCATATACAAAAATCACAAGTTCAATGACGTGGATTCGCGCGATATTCGAAGAATTGGTCCATTGCAAGTTGGATATACGGATAAAACGATTGAGCCAACTTCTTATGGAATGTCAATGTATTACAATAGTCTGAATTCGAATTATCATATTGATTTTAACAATCCGAATGTATCTTATGATTTCGCGGATGAAAAGTCGAATATCGCAGTGTCTATCTATGGCGACCTCGACGTATATGGCAATATCAATATTATAGACAATAATAGTAATAACTTTAACTTTCGCCTTAAGAAACTGGAAGATGTTGCTGAATTTGCGAAATATATAGAAGTTAAAACTGCCTCCAATGTTATTTATAGGAACTTAATAGACCACGACGATATCGAGCATTCGGGGCAGAATATTATTTTCAAGCCTATAAAGTCTATGATTGTGGATTCGATAATAAACGATAGCATCCCCTTTGTTATTAAGCAGAATAATGATGCATTGTCCGCAGCTAAATTTATAACCTATTCAAGTAATCTTTCGTGTTCGTCAGCGTTAGAGTTGGGTATTTACAGGTATAATAATTTTACTACTGCGTATGACGCAGACAGCAATAATATCAAAAATATGGTGCAGTTCCGTGTAGCTAACAAAAATACGAGCAATACTTGCCTTACCTTGAGCTACTATAAAAATGATAATAATAATACGTTTTATCACCCGTTCGTAGAGTTCAACAATAATTTTACAAAAACTTATATGCGGCTTGGGCAAGGTGATAAAAAATACAATAGCAATATCAGCTTACATATTGACGACGATAACAAATGCGGTATTCAGATTACCAATATTGATAATCCAGTAAAAATAAACTTGGTGAATGTAGCAGGAGATAACAATAAATACAATATATTGTCTTCGGGTGGCAATCAGAATAATTTTAAATTTACAATCGATGTCGCCGATATTTCAGCATCCAAGCAAGAGCCTGATACTAGCGACCTTGTTAATATATTTACAATAGCCCCTTATACGGCGAATAATAATATGCGGGATGGTGCGCGATACGGGTTTAACGATACATCGCCTAACCAAACAATGGCAGTGAATAGCGAATATGACGAGCAGACTATGAAACTAACTTCGAGATATACGAAGGATTATATTTATACGAAGGTAGCCATTAATACTAACAATTTGCTATTAACTGCGCCGAGAATAGCAAATGATTGGGACAATGATAGCAAGGTATATGACGCGGTATTTAATTATAGCATCGCAAATGCGAATACGCCACTAAGCGATATTTATGGGAACGCTATCGAAGGCGGCAATAATAATGCGATAGTTTCTAAAATGCTCAATACGAAGAAGGAGGTCGCGTATTTATCAATCCATTCCAATATTAATTTAACATTTCGATTTAATGAAAGTAATGCAAATATCACAAATAATAATTACAATAGCATCACGTATAATAATAATGTGGTGGTTAATCCGAAATACAAGGTTGCCTTTAATAATGGAGGCACTGGGTATTTATTTAATATATACCCAGAATTATCAGATACTTCGAATAAGATAATTGGGTTGGACAATACGCTATTAATAAATAAAGAGACATCAAACATTTTTAATTTAACTTTGAATAATAACGTGGTAAGCAGTCATTATGAGATGTCGTGTATTTTCAACAATATCTATAAAGTCCCATCATATTTCGCTAATATCACCACATCGAACACTCAGATTACCTCCAATTATGCCAAAGTGGTTAATAGCAACATCATTACATTAACAAATGAAATATATTCATATTTACCTAATATAACTAGCGTTAGCTATAATCGCTTTAAACTATTTGAGAATACCAATGTGATAAAACTAGATGATATTGGCGCAATGTCTAACGTATATCTGAGAGCAATAACTTCAAATATAGTGCGCTATAATTTTGCTCCGACTTACGCAGGTAAGTTCGCGCTTTTCCGAACAAACAATTTCATTATCAATAGTTCAAATATTGTCCCAAATACATTATCTAATAGCAATTATATTATTAATTATAGTTCTAATATAGCATACGCGAATGATGGCGCTAGTTATAACAATATATCTAATGTAGTTGTTATAAGGTCGTCGAATGAGTTAATAGATGGCGCATATAATACGGAGTTATTTTATGCAAACTCAAATATTCAAATCAATGACGAATTTACGATATATGGAGCGTCTTTAAGTAATACTATTTTTATGAATGAATATTACAGAAGATATGTTAGTAATAGCAATATTAATATACAGCGGACAAACTATAATCGGGTGAAGTTGAAGCCTCAAATAATATTAGCCAACTCTATTAAGGATGATTTCATAGATAGAAATAGTTTAATAAACGAGATATATAGTTATGATGGCAATCTTAAATTTAATTACAGGGATAATCAATTCGAACACCCGCAATTACTTATAGACAAAATGGGTAATGTTAAATTTTTTGGCTCAGTTAGCACAAGCAACGACCTATATATAAGCGGCAATATATTCAATGTAGGTGGCTCAAATATTATTGAAGACCTTGATAGGAAAATATCAAGTCTTGAAACGAAAAATAATGATTTGATATATGCGACGTGCAATATATTAGTTGCGAAAGCCGACTTGAATGATTTGAATGCTAGCAATTATGTGTTGGCTACGAGCAATATCTTAGTGGCGAAAGCAGACTTTAATGATTTGAATGCTAGCAATTATCTGCGGGCTACGAGCAATATCTTAGTTACTAAAGCGGACTTTAATGATTTTAATACTAGCAATTATGTGCGGACAACAAGCAATATCTTGGTGTCGAAAGCGGGTGTTAATGACTTGAACGCTAGTAATTATGTGCTGGCTACGAGCAATATCTTAGTGGCAAAAGTAGGCTTTAATGATTTGAACGTGAGCAATTATGTGCGGTCTTCAAGCAATATCTTGATGTTGAAAGCAGACTTGAATGACTTGAATGCTAGTAATTATGTGCGGGCTACGAGCAATATCTTAGTGTTAAGAGCGGGTGTTAATGACTTGAACGTTAGTAATTATGTGCTGAATACGAGCAATGTTATTTCAAGGAGGATATCTGGATTAACTACCGATATGATTTATGAAGATATTAATGCTAAAAACAAGTTTATTGTTAGCAATACCTATAACAATAATATGCTTGTGAATGGCGACTTGACGATTAGTTCGAATTTGATAGTTCACGGCGCTAGCACTACGTTGGCGACTGAAGTATATACGACTGAGAGGCTTGAAATAAATAATGAGAATAATACTACGAATGCATTTGTTATCGTTCAGAAGGATTTAATTAATGATATAATGCGCGCATCTAACCGAGATAACAATGTATTTACGATTAAAAACAACGGGGACGTTAGTATTCGCGGCAATTTCATAAGGAGTAATAGAGATGTTATTACAGATACGTCCAACTATGTATTTGCTACCAGCAATATTTTGTCTAAAAAGATAGATGATAATGTAGCGGTTATTAACAGCACCATACTACAAAACGACAGAAATAGCAGTAATTACGTAGCAAAGACAAATGAAAACCTTAGTATTGCAATAGGAAACATCTCAACTCCTTGGACGGAAACTACGAGCAATATATTTATATTTAATAATGTGTCTATTGGGACGAGTAGCAATATAGATACTTTAACTATAGACGGCGGTATCATTGCATCGCGCGGTATTGTTAGTTCATTTTCTGACAACCGCTTAAAAAATCATACATCAAACATAGCAAACCCAATAGATTTAATTAACAAACTAAATGGGTTTCATTATACCCCCAATGATATGGCGCTACAATACGGGTTCCCAAGTGTTCCCGACGTAGGTTTGAGCGCTCAAGAAGTGCAAAGTGTTCTTCCAGAAATAGTTAGAATAGCGCCATTTGATATGATGCTAGACAGCTATAATAATATTATATCGAAAAGTGGAGACAATTACCTAACAATATGCTATGAAAAGCTTGCGCCATTATTTGTGGAATCTATAAAGGCTCTTAAAAAGGAGTTAGATGAAGTGAAGCAAGAACTAGCGGAACTTAGGGATGGTAAAAGGTAGTTTATTAGGGTGGTTGTTATCAGGGTATTGCTGCATTGGTAGGTTTGTATTTTTCAAAGAAGCCTTTGATATCATTGATATTTTTAATAATAATATTAATATTAATGGTGTTATTTTCAAGCTTTAGTGTTTCTTTAAACACTTCGTGTAAGGTTGTATATATTATATAAAACTCATATTTAAATACTTCCTCAAACTTATTATGTAATTGACTATCTTCATTATTGAGGACATGTAATTTTTTATTATATATTCCCTTAAAAACCCTATAACCATTAATTGTGCATATAATATCATTTTTATTTATAAGTGCTACATCATAGAACTTTAACTTTTCAAATGGAAGCGGCGCAATACTATTAGTATTAATTCGTATTTCAAGCAACCTAATTATTTTTTCTAATTGTTCAATTATATTTTGCTTTTGGTTTAATATATCTGTTTTGATAGTAATATCTTCAGGTATAGGGGGATTTAAATAATTTTTTATATCTTCAAACAAATATATATTAAGCTTATCAAACATTTTTGCAATCTCTTCAGAATTGGTTGAGATATATGTGGTCATCTTCTGAAAGTTTTCATTATTTTTAATATTTTCTATATTTGTTTCACTTAGGTCGCTATAACCAGTATCATCTTCTTCTTTTCCATCTTCTTCTTTTTTATAAATATAAAAATCATAGGTTTCTAGAAAATTTATTAAGAATTGGTCTATTCTATCAGCATCAATCATATCACATATGTATAAGATTTCATCAAGTTTGCTTGTAAATTTATTCATTTTTTCTTTATATTCTCTATAGTTTTGCACATTTTCAATAGTGCTACTAAGAGAAGGAGCAGCAGGAGCAGCAGCAGCAGCCATTACTATATATTAGTAAATCCCTTATTATATTACTAAATATAATAAAATTATATAAAACTTATTGACTTATAAACAAGTATAATAATAATGAGTTCTTCGAAAAAAGTATCTGGGAAAAAGGTTAAGGAGTGTTTGCTTGTGGCATTTGAAGACGACACTGAATATACTTTGGATGAAACTAAGAAGATTGCAGTGAATGCTTTCAAAGATGCATTGAAGTTAGGGCAACCTAAAAAACGCGCAGTAAAGCTCGATAGCGACGGGGTAGTTATTAAAAAACTGCCTAGCAAATATAACCTTTTCATCAAAGACGAGATAGCTCGATTAATCGCGGAGTTCCCTGATAAGGACAGAAAGGAACTTATGAAACAGGCTGCAAATAACTGGAATGAAAGCAAGGTTATCCCCGTAGCTGCTGATAGCGCGTAAGGTGTTATTTGTTTTAGTTAATTTTTATATATATGTAATATATTATATTACATATATTGTAGAATGGCAACAATAAAAAAATTATCACATAGTAGGTCTTTTACTATAAGTAAACTATATAGTAAATATAAAGAAATTAAGGAAGACCACGTTTTTAATTTGCTGACCTTTTTGTATAAGGACAAGGATGATTGGTTAAATCCAATCACTAACAAATTTATAAATAGAAATAGTGATATTATTATTAGTTTTTTATCCAAAGGTTATTATGTATATGGTGATAAGGAAATTATATTAAACGGGGAAAAATTACCATACAAGGAGCATATTAAAAGATTTATAGATAATAGATTTCTTATTGATGTTAGTCGTCTTAAAAGAAGTCCTACTGCGCCAGCACCTCAAAAGAAAACATCTTCCTCTTCGCCACCTGGTGCTGGAATTAATTTGCCACGTAGCAATTCGCCTCAGAGAAGCAATTCGCCGCCAAAAGTAGGTAGAACACCTGCGCAACCATCCCCTATGGGAGCGGTGGCAAATAAGCCTAAATCCCCTATGGGAGCAGCAACAAATAAGCCTAAATCCCCTTCACCACATAAATCTCCTATGGGAGCAGCAACTGCTAGTTCAATAAAACCGCTTAGATTTATTTCAAAATCAAAGGCGGTCGACAAAAACACCGAACAACTAAATGCAAAATTGTGTCTTCGATTTGTTACCCATGTAAAAAATAGAATACAAAGCGCCAAGACATCCTCAGAATTAAAAGAATTAAAGTTTGCAAATCCAGTGACTGGTCACGAGATTGGCATTACCAGCCAAATCCTTCGCAGTTTTTTGTCCAAATGTTATTATGCATTTAATGATAAAGAAATCAAGGATATTATTGAGGAAATAACGGATGTTAGCAATTTAATTGAAACAGAGAAGGTAATCCCAGTAACCCCTATTGTAAATGATGTAGCATTAAAGATAGGGGAGGCAATCGATAATGCAATAAATGATTTTTATAAATGCTGTGATAAATTAGAAGCCAATTGTAATGCTAATGGAATACTTACTGCGCATCAACTTATAGCCAATGTTGTTAATTCTATTATGACTATTATACATATCAGATACATGCATCTTAATAAAATATATAGTAAAATTGCTATAAAAGATAAGCAACCATTGCAAATCTATATGTATGATGAAGAATTCAATCAACGTTTTACTAAAATACACTATGACCCAACGAATATTTTTATAAATTATTATAAAAATAATCGAATAATGTATCAGAAAACTGATCTGCTAGTATCAAATGTGCGGACAGACCTCTACCCTGAAACGTTAGATACATATTATATAAATACACTTTTTAATCGCCAGTATGTTTTTGAATATCTTGCTGAACCAATTCTGCTTAATGGGGTTGTTATAACTAAGATGCTATCATTTAATAAGATCAATCAAAAAATTTTACCTGATACCACATATCCCGCATCGTTGGATGCAGCAATCAAAACCTTATCATTTAAACCTTATGATTACAATATAACAAATAGTACATTGCCCAAATATGTATTTACAAATAATAATAATGATATTTCAAAATATTTTAAGGATATTATAGATTTGGTCAATGTTCGACTAAAAACCTTACCAGATATAAAAGGCATCGTCAAAGAGATCACGTTTAAGGAGGATTATTATGATAATGTGATAGGGCAAATGATGCAATTATCATATGGTAATAATGAGACTGGATACGGGAAAATCAATATGATACGTAAGAACATATTATATTCTCTTAATGCGCAAACTGAAAGATATATAATTAATAATAGCCCTATGGCATATAATGATATTTACTATAATAGCGAATTTACAGGAACGTTCCCTCTATTTACGTGGATACCTTTAAGGAATGAAGACAAAACGACCTATAATTATCCGCGTCGCGAGTTATGGCAGCCATTCGAAATAGATTCAGATGACCTCCTTCAAATTGAGAAAAATTACAAAAATCACAACATACCGCCTTGGAGCAAAGGGCTAAACGACGCAATATTCAAGGTTATTACCGACGAATATGTTTCTATACATTCGCTAACAGATCCACTAGTAATACAAAATATCCTATCTAGAGCAATGTATACGATTGGATACTACAAAGATAAAACAATGAACCCAGCGTATAAGAATAAGAAAATATACTTATATCACGGGACAAAGAATAGGCTGCACAATATAAATGGGGCGTTTTATGAAGATATAGAAATATTGGGATTTTTATCGACAAGTTTAAATATGTATACTGCATCGCAATATTCTGGTGTCGCAGTTAATAATGCGGGGATCATTTATATAATTGAGGTTGATGAAACGCATACATATATTAACTTAAACGACCAACTGCAACAATTTCTACTTTTGCCAAATTCCAGATTTAGAGTTCTTTTAGAGTTTAATTATGGTAAAATTAGGGTATTTATGTGCCGTTTAATTAGAACACCGACAATTAGAATAAATAACCTATTATATAATAAATTGTTAGCAGTACATTCGCCAAATAATTCCAATTTATATATTAACTATAGAATAAAAAATAACAATAATCCTATGCCTGTATGCGCTTTTGTATTAAGTAAATTTTGGAAAAAAATTGGAATAAATGGCAACAAAGGAATAGAAGCATTTCGCATACGACGTGATAAATTAAATAATAAGAGGATAAACAACACATCTATGTCTAGAAAGTCTTTTGGGGAACAATATTTGTATATCAGTTTAGGTCAAGAAAATGATTTATACGTAGATCGGGGGTTGCCGCTGATATTTGGCAGTTTTGAAGATATAAAATATAGCATACATCAGCATTTTATTAAAGATTGCTATAAAGCGATAGGCATACCTTGCTTAGACTATATATTTATACATTCGGTATTTGTTGATAACGCGATATCAACAGGGGTATTATTAGATGATTACAATAATAACCGAATACATAAATATAAATACAATGTTAATAATTTTCTTATAGATTGTATATTCAAATTTGATAGTATTAACAATGAAAACAAGAAACTTGATATACTGGATGATGTTCGCAATGGTAAATATGTAGATAAGATAGAGGGATTTAGGGATGCTTGTATGTATCGCAATGGTGTAATCAATAATCTATTTAATAATGACGCGCTTTCTGGCGTAGAGATAGGCGAACATATCCAATATATAAGAAACTGGAAGCAAATATTTGCTAAGTATAACGACGCAACCGATGATGATTTAAAGAAACATTTTATATGGTGTAATAATAGAATAGTAAAATTGATAGAAATAATCAAAGCAACAAAGGTGCATTATTTGATGTTTATCACAGATACATTAAATGGGAGAATAGAAGGAAAAGGCTTTGATAAGAAAGGATTTATCGACAAATTATCTAAGGACGCATTAGAATTAACTGAAATGATTGAAACACTTGCAGGAGCACTAGTAAAAAGAGCGACGTTTTATAAAAGAAGCACAAGCCCCGTGCTTATCGATCATTTTATAGAATTAATCAGAGTAGTATTAAGCGACGAACATCATAATACGCATAATTCAAAATTATACATAAATCCTGTTCTCGAGGATTTAATTCTCGAAGAAAAAAGTGATGCAGTTGTAGGAGGTATTCTAAGTATAAGGGATATGAATAAACATGGGGCGCGTATAAAGTCAGATAGTAATAAGGAAATTAATCATCAAAAGATATATGAGGCATTTAAGAACATTCCCATCGATAGTTCTAAAGATATGCGGAAATTCAAGGATATGCCTAAGTCATTTCAAGAATATTACAAGGGGGCTATACTTGATAAGGACGGGTGTTTCGACATTAGCGATCATTGCTATTGTAGACCTGTGAAGAGGGAATGACACGATGATAAATAATATATCAGCGCATATCATCTATTTTTTATACATTATTATATTTAAATATTTATATTTAATAAAGTATAATAGTGTTAATGGTAAATATAAGGTTAAATACTAAAAGGTCAAATCCTTCGCTATCTCATCTATATCGTAAATATGATGATATAAACTTAGACCATTGCAAATCGCTTCTTGTGCATTTATATGGAGGTAAAGGAGGTTCTTGGGTTAATCCATTAACAGGTAATAATATTAATAATGGTAGTTATGTTATTATTAGTTTTTTATCTAAATGCTATTACGTATGGGGTGCCAAAAGTGCTACAATAAACTCTATAAAACTAAAATATAAAAAGCATATTGAAAAATTCATAGCAAAGGAATATTTATTTGATATTCCCTTGTATATGCAACATATACGCGGAGGTGTTGGAAGTCCTGTTGGAAGTCCTAATATTATAGATCCCAAATATTTAAATTTACAACAGATGATAGGAAACACAACTTATCTTTATCCTTCTCCACCTAAATCTCCTCCTCTGCCTAAATCTCCTATGGGTGTCGCAAAAAAGCCTAAATCTCCTTCTCTGCCTAAATCTCCACCTCTGCCTCCGCCTCCACCTAGTTATGTAGAGGCATCATACATAAAATCAAAACTTGATTTTACGGAAGAAAACGTAAAAATATCTAGTAAAATAAGCATAGAGTTTGTTATTACCAGAGAAAATTGCGAAACCCTTTTAATTAATATTAGGAAGGCATTGGGTAGTAATGCTAAAATTATTACCGATCCATTAAATGAGAAACAAACTATTAATATTGAAAGTCCAAAACTTTTACTTTATTTATCAAAATGTTATTATACCTTTGATAGTGCAATTAAGAAAGGGATAACAGAAATAGTTGATACAAATAAGTTAATCAATATTGATGAAATCACTGCCAAAAAAAAACAAAAAAGAGCTAATGAAACACCTGAAGTTCAAGCCAAACTTGCGAATTATGAAATTATGTTCAATAAATACTGCGATGATTTAATAGCTAACTGCGATGCTAGTGGGATGTTAAAAAATCATAAATATATATCAGATATTGTTAATGCAATACTTATTATTATATATACTAAATTTCTACATTTGGAATATTTATACGATGATATAAATAATGAAACCTTTAAAAACCATTTACGTATATATATGAGTAATAACGATAGTGATAGTGATAGTAAATTAACTAATGAAATGTTAAAAAATAACTATAACTACGACAACATAATATATCAGAAAGATGATTTAATGCAATATGTAAATAATAAGCAAACTGATTTAAAACCTAATACCATCGAAAGATATTATGATAATACATTATTAAATCGTCAATATGTGTTTGAAATATTTAAAAAACTACCTGACAATGCGGGTGGTTCTACAAAATATACGGATCCTACAATACATTATAATAAGATTAATACATTTGATAGATTTGCTTCCTCTTTTAAAACTCTATTTTTTCCTGTTACATTAGAATATGCTGAAACGCAAATTACTCGTACGCCATTTAACTACAATATAACTAATAGCGTATTACCTAAACATATTGAAATAGATGGTATGGGTAGTATTACTACTTATTTCAAAGAAGATATAAAAAGAATAGATAAAAAGTTAGCAACGCTACCACGAATAAAAGGTATAAAGACCGAATTAACAAAAAAACACGATTATTATGAAGGCATTATAACTGATATGAAAAATAATAAATTCTGCGATAATGATATTATACGCAAAAATATTTTATATTCGCTAAATGCTCAAACACCAGCATATATTCAAGCAAAATATCCTACTTATAAAGACGAAATTTACTATAATAGCAAATTTACAGGAACATTTCCAATTTTCACTTGGATACCTATTTCAAGTGAGGATAAGAGTATTTATAATTTCCCCAATATTAAGAAATGGCAACCATTTGGTCATTCTAAGAATGACTTGTTCGAAGATGTAGGAACCGCATATAAAAATTATGGAATTCAACCTTTTAGCAAGTCATTAAATGAAACAATTTATAAAGTAATTTCAGGAGAATATAGTTCAATTCATTCTATTGATGATGAGAGCGAACAAGGTAAAATGGAGAGAAGAATAAATGAGACCTTAGGTGCTTACAAAGATTTGAATAAAGATAGGGAGTATGTAAATAAGAAAATATATTTGTATCACGGGACAAATACAAAATTACATAATATGAAAGATAGAGAAAACGATATTGAAATACTAGGGTTTTTATCCACAACTCTAAATATTAATACTGCATCTGTTTATTCAGATATTGGGGTGAACGGCAAAGGTTTCATTTATATAATCGAGGTTGATAACGATAAAACCTATATAAACTTAAATGACCATTTACACCAGTTTATTCTTTTACCTCATTCAATAATTAGAGTTGTTCAAGAATTTAATTTTGGCGATATAATAATAGTTTTATGTAGTTTAATTGAAACTCCTACTACCAATCAAAGCAAAGCATTGTATAAAAAATTATTAACTGATACTAGATTACCAGAAACTAATGTGGTTGTCAACTATACTATAAAGGGAAATGATAATCTCGTCCCTATTTGTGCTAGTTTTCGCGGTGATGATACATTTAAAAAGAGACAAACCCTTACTTGGTCTATAAGTGGAGTTCGTAATTTTTGTGAAACTGAGGTAAGTACCGAATATATAGATATATTTCAGATACCTCGAGAATGGTTAGCGAGTGCAAGATTACCTTCAGATAAAACTAATAAATATGAATTATACGTATATTTCAGTCTTTTGCAGGAAAATGATTTGCATATAAGAGGGCGACCAAATATGAAAGAGACACCATCAAATGTTGTGAATGGTGGTTTTGATGATATAAGTTATAGCATACATCAACATTTTATTAAGGATTGCTATAAATACCTTGAAATCCCTTGCATTGATTATGTATTTTTACATGGAGTTCGTGATAATGAAATTTCAACAGGGATATTATTAGATGATTATACATCTAACCGAAAATATGAATATAAATACGATATTAATAACTTTCTTATAGATTGTATATTTAATTTTGATAGTATTATTAATAAAAATAAAAAACTTGATTTGCCAGATGTAGACAATGGGTCGGATGTATCAATTTTACTCTATGCAGATAAGATAGAAGGATTTATGAACGCTGGGTTATATATTAATGGAAAAATTAACCCAGATTTTAGTTATAATGAACAAAAACAAAAGGATTATATATTTGATTATGTAAAAAAATATAAAAACATTTTTTCTAAATATAGTGATGCGGACGATGAAGATTTAATAAGGCATTTTAAGTGTTATGATGCTAAACTTATTAAATTAATGGGTTTTATTGATTATTTAAAAGACCAATATTTGAATTTTATAAATGAAATATTAAAACCTAATCCTCCTAGCGGCAATAGTAGTAAGAATAAATTAAAACAACTAAAAGATATGTTAATTAAACTCGCAGATACTCTAAGACTAAGAGCATATTATCATTTAAAACTAACAAGAGATGCGCATAACAGAGATTTAATAGGTTTAATTCGTAACGCAATATCATCGAGAGAATCCGCAAATTATAAATCAGTGCATGTGCCTGAAGGCGCTGTAATTACAGATTTAATATTATGCGACAACGATGACGAACAATCAGGAGGTAAACATAAAGAAGATAAACATAAAGTAGTAGTAAGGTCATTTGTCGATAAACTAGGAATACAAGGAATGAAACGAATTGAAGAAAAGGTTGTGAGAAAAAGTTCGGGGACTAACCACCGCGAAAGAGAACGTCTTCTATTAATAAAGAAGACTAACGACGAAATAGAAGAAAAAATAAGAATTGTGCGTAAGGAAATTGAAGGAAAAAGTTCGGGAAAAAGTTCGAGGTCTAAAAGGGAAGAGGCTAATAACGAAATAAATACGTCTATTTCTCAATATAATTCTATGTATAAATTCGAAGATTTGCCAACAAATTTCCAAGAGTATTATGGGAAAAAAAACAAGATGATAGATATAAGTAATGGATGTCATATTAGATTAGTTCCAAGAAGTCATAATAAATAAATAATTTATGTTATAAATAGCAAAATATCTTTGAATGTTGGTAGATATATAGCACACCCTAAACAATGCATAGTATAGATATTATATACGTGAGATATTATTTTTGTTTATATGTTATAAATAATATAACATTATATTAGAATAATTAAAAAATGTATGATGATGATAGGAGAGAAGATAGAGGAGATAGAGGAGATAGAGGGGTGCTAGGTTATTTGCTAGATATGAAAAACCTTAGAGATACCGCATTAAACCATCTTAAATCCCTATTAAGATTTCAACAACATACAATGTTATCTAGAAAAGATCCATTAAACAATAATATAATAAGAAAAAACATATTGATTGAAAATTTAAAAAATGAAATAAGCGACTATGATCATACAATAAATATTTTTGAAAACCAATTAAATCATATCACTTCAGGACACTTGGGTGGAGGTGTAAGAAAAATAAAGGTCGATAAAGTTGCTAAAAAGGTTCCTAAGGTTGCTAAGGTTCCTAAGGTTGCTAAGGTTCCTAAGGTTGCTAAGGTTCCTAAGGTCGATAAAGTTGCTAAAAGGGTTGCTAAGCGTAAATAAAGGATACCTAATTTAATTTTTTTATACAAATATAATAGTAAGGAAATTGATCATCAAATGTTATATGAGGCATTTAAGAATGTTCCTATAGATAGTTCTAATTTAACTCACAAATAAGTTCGGGGACTAGAAGGGAAGTGGCTAACAAAGAAATAAATGCGTCCATTTATCCATATAAATCTATGTATAAATTCGAAGATTTGCCAGAAGATTTGCCAAAATATTATGGGAAAGAAAACGAAAGCAAAAAGTAGAACGATATAAGTAATAGCTAACATATTTAGATTGGTTCCGAGAGAAGATTTTTACAGAGATTTGTTTGTTATAAATTGCATTATATTTTTTTAAATTATATAACATTATATTAGAATAATTAAGAGAATGTCGAGTGATAATAATAGAATAACATTAGAAAAAAATATTAAGATGTACGAGGATGATTTGATAGACTTGGAACGCGTCAAAAAAATTATGGAAAAAATGGTGTCAAATCATCAATCCCACAGCATTGACCTAACACCAATTACGACAAATACGCAAAATGACACTCGTCATTCTAATTATGTTGCTAAACTTTCAAAAGAGTTACAAAGCCATAATAGTAATATAGAACAAACTAAAAGAATGATACTTCATTTCAAAGAAAAATTGGGTGGTGGAGGTGTAAGAAAAATAAAGGTAGTCAAAAAAGTAAAATCGCCCAAAAAACCCATTCAATCCAAAATGGTCAAACAAGTTCCTAAGCGTAAATAATTTATAGGGAATAGATTATCATTAACATCATTAACATCATTAACATCATTAACATCATTAACATCATCAAGATATACACATATAATATGTATGTATATTATAGTATAGACCTATATAGAAACACAATGAATATATATTTAAAATATTTAATAATCACTATAATCGTGTTGATATTAGATATATCTTGGATATCCCTAAATTTATCTACATATTCTTTGGCGGTTAAGAAGGTTCAAAAAGCCGCTATAAATTTGCGCTTTGAACACGCTATTATAGCATACGTCATAATATTATTTTCAATATTATATGTCGCTATACCATTTACTATTCAAAACGCCAAAATAAATAAAATAGATATCTCTAGTATAGATAACAAACTATTGCAAGCATTTATTTGCGGCGGAGCAGTAGGATTTTCTATATTCGGGATTTATAATTTTACATCTCTCGCAATTTACAAAGATTTAGAAGTTTCTGTTGCATTAACCGATACAATCTGGGGAACTGCGTTATATACATTAACGACATTTGCATATCTACTCTTACCTTAATTGATTAGCGATATCTAGCGATATCTATTTTACTATATAACACATACTCGGTTTCATAATTACATCTAAATCTTTACTATTATTTGACACGGGAGTAGTCAGTGCTGTTTGATGTTGCATAGTGTTGTCGTGGCAATCATTAGCATAATGCCCATATTTGCTGCAAGTATAGCACCTATTATTAACGCTATTACTTATTTTTATAAGTTGATTTATAGTGCAATCATCTAATACAGGGGTAGAATAAGAGCCTCCCCTAACATTATCAATACCAAACTTATCCATATATTTATAGGTATATTTGTCTTCGTCATAATGATCGCAATTAGGAATGAGTTCTACGAGTTTTATTGGTTTATGTAGTTTTGTCCATTCAGACCCATTATTAGTAAAATGGCTTTCAATTCTAGAATGCGGGTTTATTGTTTTACCAACATAATATTTATCATTTTGTAGTTGCAAAACATATATGTATAGCATTGTGTCTAGTATCTGTTATAGTATATAACGATAACACAATCATTTTTTATATAATTTATAAATAATGAAAAATAAGCAAATGTATTATCGACGTGTATTTTTTATAGTTTTAGTAACGCGACTGGTTCCAGTTCTGAAAAACAGATAATATATGAAGTAAAAGAATGCAATTACAAAGGTTATAATAAGTAATATATATACGACCATCCCAGTAATACCTGCAGTTCTGCTAACTTGGCAATACAAGGTATCGTCTGTGAGAGGGCATTTTTCGACATTATTCGAGCCAGAATTACTCATTAGCGCGGAAGTTCCTCCAGAAACTATTGCTCCTGTTGCGGCACCTGCAATTGCTCCTGACGCAGTATTGGAAGCACCATTATCGACTGGTTTAGCAGCGGTAGCAGCGGTAGCAGCGCTAGCAGTCTTATCTCCTTTAAAATGTTCTAAGAATAATTCTTCTATCCCCATATTAATTCTATATAATCTATTCTATTATAATAAACATATAATATTTGCATTGCATCATCTATATATCCTTTGCTATAATATATTTCTACTAATATAGTAGAATTAATATTTATTATAATGAATATTTTAGAAACATTTATTATTGTATTCACAATAGTATTATCTACTATAATAATATTATGGTATATTCATTATATGAATGACCATAGCCATAGCTCTATGCCTGACGTGGGTTCAAAGGCGGCAATGCTTTTAAATATAAATTATACGAAGCAAAAGAATGAAGGCTCTTGCACATCTACTTGCGACTCCATAGACCCTGTTAGCGACCCGCGATATAATATGCAGCAGATTATCAAGCAATCTATTCTGTTAGAAGAGCATCTTACAAACAAAAATAAGAGATGTCGCGATTGTATTACAAAGCATTTCTTGCATATTATTGGGCTAGCAGAGGAGGCACAGATGCTCGCAACTGATAAGATAAGTAAATATCCTATGATTAACGAATCAGTAATATTGTATAACGAACTTTTCAAAATATGGATTAAGAATAAAAACTTAAACGGGAAAGACGAAACATATATTTTGTATTGCACCGATAAACTAAGAGACCACCGCAAACAATTAATAGTAATCTATTTCTTTAATGAAAAATATAATATAGTAAATAAGGATACTACGAAAGAGTATTCTATGTAGGGATGCAATAGATTACGAATGTATATAAGGGATATTATTATTATTAATTGCTAAATCGACAATTTCTTTAATATCGTAATAGGTGTTCTTATGCGCTTCGTAATGTTCAGGATGTATCTCGGATACTAAATCAATATTCGGATACGCGAAGGGAAATGTAGTAGCATAAGAGTTTATCGAGGAATATAATGCGACATCTGCTACTACTTGGTATTCGCACGTAGTGAAATTATATTTATTATTTTTAAAATATTTGCCCACCAATTTTTCAGCGCCCGCCCTTGATATAATATACATACCTGTGGAAGGTAATAGGTATTGCCATTTAATGAAATGTATATTATGAGTGATTGATAGGTTATATAGTGATTTAATTGTGGGTCCGTATAATATAAGCATCTGGACTAACTCGGCATCTTTTGGCAGTTCCCCGATGAGCCTGTTATAATTTATTTCAAAAGGAATTACGATGTCGTCTTCCATAACAACAAACCAGTCGTTATCTTTATCTTTGAGCCCCTCAATAATCGCTTTGATATGACTAGATATGCAAGCAAATTCATATTCGCACCTAACACAACCAGGATGTTTGCAAGTTAATGGTCGCTTATCTTCTAAAACCTCATCAAAATCGCGAGGAGTTATTGCGGATATTCGCTGGTTATCTAGTTTATTATTTTTAAATTGCTCTTCCATAAATGCACGTCTATCAGTAGAATTATCTATATTAATCCAATAATGTTTCATATGCGTGGGTTTATTCAGGTTAGTAATATTAGTATTAATTATATTCTTAAATATAATAGTATTATTTAATCTCTTTATTTTTGATGTGTGATACAAGTAATATATTATTTTTGTTATTATAAATTAAATGAAGCTTGAACTTAAAAGGTTTGACCCAACAAAGATTAAGAATGATTCCGTTGTTGTATTTATTGGCAAGCGCAACACGGGGAAAAGTTATTGTATGAAAGATATTTTAAGTTATAACAAGGACATACCAGTAGGCGTTGTGGTATCGCAAACAGAACGCGCTAACGGATATTTTGAAAAGTTCATTCCGAAGATGTTAATATACGACGAACTCGAGGAGAAATTAATTAGCAAGTTTTTGACTAGACAGATAAGTATCACAAATGAACGCAAGAGAGATATGGCAAAGCACGGGAATTCTTCAATTGACCCGCGCGCCTTCTTGATATTGGATGATTGTATGTATAACAAGTCGGCGATGACCGATAAAAACATAAGATGTATCTTTATGAACGGAAGGCATTACAAGATATTCCTTTTAATTACTATGCAGCACGGACTAGGATTGCCGCCTGACTTACGTTCGAACATTGACTATGTTTTCATCTTTCGCAATAATATCGTGAAGGAGCGAGAGAAAATATACAATCATTATGCTGGTATGTTCCCTACGTTTGATGTGTTTAACCAAGTAATGAACCAATGCACCGAGAATTACGAATGTCTTGTTATAGACAACAAGGTGCAATCGAATAATATATCGGACATCGTATTCTGGTATAAAGCGCAAGATGTTAATTATAAAATGTGTTCGCACGACCTATGGGAGATGCAATCATTGCAGGATCAGCGTGATTTAATGGGATTGACTAATGAAGACGGCGAGGACATTGAGGATTATGATCCAGGTGTCTTTGTTAAAAAGAAGAACTCGAAACTTATTAAGGTTAGGAAACAAGCGTCTTATTAAGTATCAGATATCAGATATCGGATATCAGATATCGGATATCGTAGTGCATTTATCAAATATATCTAGACATTTATCATCGCAATAGAACCCGCAAATATCACATTTTTTTATTGGCATATTACATTTCTTACAAATAAATAATGTTTTAGTGTAAATAATGTTATCAGCCGAATAGCAAAGAAAACAATATGAATTCTTCCTTAACATATCTATCAGTTATGTTATATATATATATAAGATTTGTTATTATATATATTATTAGATATATATATATCTTATAAAAAAATGATTTAATCCCATATAAATATTACTATAACTATATATATTATTAGGATAAAATGGAAGAAACCCTTAAAGTTGCGTCAATGTTTGCAGGTTGCGGAGGTTTAGACTATGCATTTCATATGCAGCCTGATATATATAGTGTTGTTTATGTTAATGATTTTGATATAGACGCTTGTAATACTTATGAGAAAAACTATAATTTTAAACCCGAATGCAATGATATCGCAAAGATAGAGAATATTCCTGATTGTGATATACTAACAGGTGGCTTTCCGTGTCAAGGTTTCTCTGTAGCAAATCAAAATAGAATAGAGACCGATAATAGAAATAAACTTTATTTAGAATTGGTAAGGTTATTAAGGCTGAAGAAACCCAAGTATTTCATCTTTGAAAATGTAAAAGGTATTTTAAGTTTAGGAAAATACGATACCGATGAAGATAAGAAAAATCACTGCGGAAGTGTATTTAAGATGATTGTATCCGATTTGGAGAATTGTGGTTATAATGTTCATACAAAATTATTCAAACTAAAGTGGTATGACATACCGCAAAATAGAGAAAGGGTTATCTTTATAGGTGTGCGAAATGATATTTCCGAAAGGATATATTTTGACTGGCCCACTGAAACAAAAGAGATTACAAAGACATTAAAGGATGCGATAGGAGATTTACCGATTGACTATGACGAAGAACTGCAGCACATCGGGTCAAAACAAAAAGTATATATTAATGGTTATATGGGTAATCGGAAACTAGATTGGGATAAAATAGCACCGACAATTACTGGAAGAGGAGGAGGAACAGGTGGTCCGTGTATAAATGTGCATCCTAGTGGGGAAAGGAGAATGACTATAAGGGAATACGCGAGAATTCAGACATTTCCAGATACCTTTAAGTTCGAAGGGTCTAAATCATCTATGTATAGGCAGATAGGAAATGCGGTTCCTCCTAAATTCTCATACATTCTTTCAAAAATAATACATAATTTGAATAAACAATTATGATGGGGTTAGAGGGAGGGGAATTAAGTACCTTTGTTTTGCTTTCCCTTTTTTTGAGAAGGTTGATAAGATGAATTACTTGCGGAGAGCATAGGAGATTTACTTGCGGAGAGCATAGGTGAATTACTTGCGGAGAGCATAGGAGATTTACTAGAACTTTTTTTACGTTTGCCCGAGAAATTTTCACAAGTTGTTCTAATACGGCTATCTCTTTTAACACCTAATTTCGGTTTATTCTGTGAGATACGTTCGCATATAATATCATCATATGTTATACTTCCCACTGGGAAGTATCCACAACTTTCATTAACAAAAATTAAAACAGGCTTTAATTCATTTCTTTGATAAGAAGCGTGTTTTAATTTTTGAACTTCATCGCACAATTCTTTTCCACCTAATGCTTCACTTTTAGCTATTTTATCTAAGAAAGATATACTTTTTGGAATATCTGAAGAAAACATCTCTACAGCAATAATTAATTGTCTGAAAGTACTATGTAATATATAATTAGGAACTGGTGTTTTAAAGTCTTCAGTTAATAAACCATAATAAGAGTCAGGGACATCAAGTGGTAAGGATTGATCACGTTCGCCTTTATCATATTCCTGATTATGAAAGATACGTGCATCTATGAAATGTTTCCTCTTCTTGACTACATATTTTTCTACTGCAAAAATAAAGTCATTATATCTATCCATTTTGCTGAAACATATTTCTCCTTTCATAATAGTTGCATCTAATATAAATCCTCCATTTAAGTCAAATAAAATCCTTCGGATATTATTAATTTCTTCTAAATCTCCATTTTCATGTATTTCACTAAAATATTCTTGATATTTTTTATTATTTTGTATGTATTCATACTGCAATGTTGTTTGATAGTAGCATTCAAAAAGCCAACCTCTTACACCAAACCAAAAACCAGACAGAAAACCAAGATATTGAGTAGATACGTGTACACCTACCCTTAAATCTTTGCTTCCACTAGAAAACTCTTTTACGCTTATATATCCAAATCCGTTAACATCTCTTTTTGTTGTAGGTTCTATATCTGTTATATCCGTTGGATCGTTTGAACCACCTAATGGTTCAGAAGCGCCTTTAAGTTCCATTGATAACTTTGCTTCGCCATTACCAACTCCCGTTGTTCCTTCTGTTTCAGGTTCAGGAACTGAACATTCTCCCACTGGGTTATCGGGCTTTTTTTTTGACTTTGGCACTTTAAAATTGATTTTATTGCTATCATCTGTCCATTTGTTCCAATTATCCCAAATATTAGGAGATCGGCAAGTTTTAACCATATTTCTATCTATATCTATATATTTAAAATATTTTAAATATATAGATATAGATAGAAATTATAGATATGGATGAGAACAGATATATAATATCTAACATAATAAGAGGTGTTGTTACACAATTAGCAGCACTAGAAAAAAATGGTAAATTGGATATTTTTCTTGCTAAAAAAGCCGATGAAGAGACAAAGGTAGAGATTAAAGACTTTATACGCCTTTATAATGGTAAAGATAATAAAGATAATGGTATATATAATGATAGGATTAATAAATTGATAGATAAAAATAATAATAAAGATAAGGACAAGGTATATTCCATATTATCGAATATGAAAAATGTATTTATAAATACAATAGAAGAAGCAAAAGAAGAAGAAATGCAAAAGCAAAAAGCAAAAAGTGAAGGAGTTGCCAAAGTTCAAACTCAAGCGAGAGCTAAAGCGCAGACTGCAGGTAAAAATATTTCAACTCATAAACCTGTAGCCAAAAATAAAAAGGCTACTAACAAATGAAAGGATATGCCATAATATATATAATAATTTTTAGAAAAAACTTGGTTTTCTATTTTTATTAGCATTTTCATTAATATGTATTTGTTTGACCTGACTTATATCTGTGAAATTACTCAGAACACTCGATACACTTTTGGCATCGTCGTCATTTTCATATTTTTTATAATCCACATTATTTTGCGATAATGAGGTATAGTCTGCTTTAATATTACTCCATTCATCGCGAACAACATAGGTTTCTTTTTCAGAAGCATCTTGTTTTTTTTGTATATTTGTTTGGTCGCATTTAGTAAATGATATTTCTTGGGTGTCTTCTTCAACCTTACTAGTTTCTTTATATCCCTCCTTGAATTCACCATTGTTATTTTTTGTTAGTGATGTATCTACTATAATATTTATTTTATTATCTATAGTATCTTTCTGTTCCTTTACTACTTTAATAGTTTCTACATCTTCTTCGCCGTCTTCAGCATTTTCTTCGTCTTCTTCGTTTTCTTCGTTTTCTTCGCCGTCTTCAGCATCTTCCGCATTTTCGTCGTCCTCTTCGTCCTCTTCGTCCTCTTCGTCTTCTTCGTCTTCTTCGTTGCCATCTTCATCACCTTCATCCTCTTCTTCATCGCCTTCGTCATCGCCTTCGTCGTCCTCTTCGTCATCGCCTTCGTCGTCCTCTTCGTCATCGCCTTCGTCGTCCTCTTCTTCACCCTCTTCAATTGCTATAATTTTTTCATCTTTCTTTATTTTTTTGACAGGTTTTACATTTTTGATAGTTTCTACTTCATCATCCTCTTCATCATCATCTTCGTTGCCACCTTCATCATCTTTGAATTGTTTTACATTCTCTGTCAGGTTATCTTCAATTTGTTTGAATATCTCATCAAATGGCACAAAATCTCTAAAAGTCTTCTTAATAATTGCTCTAATATTTTCTTCAATTATATTAAGATTGTTTTGATACTCGGCATCCTTAATATTGTTTCTATTATATAAATAAGCGTTCTTCCAAGAGAAAGCAGCAGCATTTATATAGCATTTATGAACAAAATCTTCAGGGTTAGGTATCTTTATTTTAATATTATCAAATTGTTCTCTGTATTCATATATTTTAATTTTTATCGTTGTTATGATAATGATTTTAATCAAATTTGACAAATATTTACATTTCGTATATTTAACTATTTTTTTATATTCATCTGCAACCATATTATTGTTCCATTTGCGGATACTATATAGTTCATTTTGGAACCCCTTAAGACCCTTCTTTTCGTCCATCATCTCAGTGTATATAGCATATATGCGCTTTGATATAGCTACACTCAAAATATCTTGTATATGTTCTATATATTCGTTTCGTGTATCAATTAAACCTTCCATATATTTAGTAATTTATAATATTCTTTATATAGTCAAAAAGTCATAAATATATATTTAGCAATTACATTAGAATACTTGGATTTTACAATAATACAATGCATTTCAGTAATAAAAAATAAACAAGTAATACATAATAATAGATAAGTGCATATAATTTGGTTTAGTTATAAGTTATCGAGGATACGCTATTCATAATATTAAAGTTAATCGTAGCAGTTTCATCAATCGTGTCCTGAATTATATCGATATGCGAGAGTATTACAATAGTGTTAAAATATCTAAGAAGGCTTTTAAGAAAAGAAGGAACGATAGACAAGTTATATTTATCAAAATTAATAAAACCTTCATCGATAAATAGTTGATTGCAAAGGACATCATAGTTATTAAAGTAAAGCGTCATACGAAGAGCAAGTGATATAACAAACCGCTGAAAGCCTGATGCCTGAGATACAGAGATATACTGCTTATCGCAATCGTTTGCTATATTATCATTGTGGATTAGCCAATAAATATGCACATTATCATTGGATATATCAACGTTATAATTTAGTTTGAAAGGTTTTGTATTAGAGTGGCAAAGTGTTTTAATAATTTTATTAGTTTTATCTACGAGTTTATTAAGAACAAAGGTATCATATAATTCTTTTCTAAAAGATTGAAAGTTTACGAGGATAGTATCAAGGACATCAATAGTTGTTTCTAGTTCCTTATCAATCTCAGACAACATAGTATAATTCCTTTTATTTTCATTGTTATAAGAGTTAATCGTGGTATATTTTACAAGCCTGTCATTGATAGTTTTAATATCAATCTTTTTATTTGCTATCAATTCATTTAATTCTATCTTTTGTTTTATAAGGGGTTTTAGTTGCGCATTGCTTTGGTATTCATTGTATAAATCATTAATTTCAACCAATCTTTTAAACTCATAGTAATGATAAGCATCTATTATCTTTTTATTATTATCATACAAGAGCCATTCTTCATACTCTTTTTTAAGCGCGATATACTTGGCAATACGTGGTTTTATAACAAGATTATAATGGATACCTTTTTCTAATTTATCAATAAGCGCATTGGTTTCATTATAGTTATTTTCCCAAGATAAATAGTTATCAAAGAGCCGTATATTATTTAATTCATCAAACAACTGAAAGGAGTAGAGAATGAAATACTCGATATATTCAGTGATGCTGGTAAGTTCAAGAGTTTTATTAATATACTCTTCATTCAAAATATTTTTAGTATTTATAATACTATTCATATCATTTGTTATCTTATCATAGGTTTCTTTAAACTTAAAATAATAATACCACTCATTCAGCAAGTGATAATTTGCTTGTTTCTTTTTGTTTTCTTCAAAGCGCTCAGATACTAGATTGTAGTCTTTAACATCGTAATTTACTGAACGTTTATTAGCAAGACAATCTATAATTATTTCGAGTTCTTTAATACGTGATACCCAAGTCCTGCTGCAGCAAATACAGCAATCGGGGTTATATTTATAGTCATCATTAGTATTAAGTAATGCTAGTTCTTTATTATAGGTATCAATCTCTATATCAAGTATATTAATCTCTTCAATCCTTTTATGATAATTGCTTATTACTATTTCATCCTCAGAGATTTGCTTATCAATTACGTCGATATTATAGTGTTTTAGTTCCTTAGCAATAGACTGCGCAGTTTTAAATTGTTTATAAGTAATAATACTAGGGATACTTTTGATAGTAATCTGCTGTTGTTTAGAAAATAATGCATTAAAATCCTTATCTAAAGATACAAGCGTATTTTTGATATTATTTACTTCACTATCAAGTAATTCTTTAGATTGGACTGCAGTATTATAATTCTCAAAAGTCAAAGGTTCGCTTATAGCCGCTTTCAGTTTTTTTAATATCGAGACATCAATAATAGATGGCTTAGTATTTAAAGATATAAAATTGTTGAAAAGTTCTAAGGAATTATAAATCTTCAAAATTATAGAGGTTAGTTTATCAATATTTCTATTAGGTGAATACGTAGATACCTTGTTAGGTTTATTAGTAATCAAATCGCTAAGGGTTTTCTTTGTTCTTGCTAAGTATTCTTTTTGTATAATTAAGTCATCTTCGGTATCAGCGTTATTATCTTTAATATAGTTTTGCAAAGCATTCTCTTCGCTGCTAAGAAAGGTGAAATCGCAAGGTTTATTTAGGGATGGTAATTTATTAAAATCATCTTCGAGTTGCAGAGTATAAGATTTGACTAATCTTTTCATATTTTTTAAACATTCGTCATTAATAGAGTATTTATAGTGATTAAGTTTATTTAGATATTCTTTATAGATATCTTCAGACACAATAAAGCTACTATCTATAGTATCAATCAAGGTAATATAATCGGTATCGATAATAGACAAGAGCGAAGGATTACTAATATCTATATTAATAGAATTGAAGGTTTTCAAATATGCTTCGTTTTCACTATTTAAATTGAAGAGTTCTTCGGATAGTTTGGAGATAACCGCATCATTAACGTCGATATTTGCACCATTAAATAGGAGTTTTTCATATACCTCTTTTTTACTATTTATAACCTTTCTAAAATCCTTGTATTTGTTAATAGCTGTTTTAAACAGGTTATATAGGTGATAAATATATTGGATATTGTGAGCTTTATCTATAGTAGCCAAAGTATCTTTATAGTTCAATGTTAGAATATCATTATCAATATTCTGAGTAATCATAGAAGTTGAAAGGAATGTTTCTATATCACCAAATAAAGTTTTGATTTCAGCATTACAAGCGCTATCCTTCTTTAATATTACTAGCGTATTTGTAGTATCAAAATTGTAGAGAACTGAAGATTTATTAACAATTTTGTAAGTATTCTTCTTTTTACAAAAATCTCTTTTAATACGATAGGTAATGCTATCAATCTCTATATCGACTATTGTATATCCCTTGTCTTTATTGTGATTTATAAAGCCAGCCGAGTAAGTATCTAACTTATTATTAGTAGCCCATATTGCTAGTAAGAGGATATCATAAATAGCCGATTTGCCAGTTCCGTTAGACCCCCTAATCATAAAGGTCTTTGCATCTAAATCTTTAAAATTAACCCAATTCTTATTTTCATAACATAATAAGCCTCCCCATTCTAAATATTTAATCAAGAAGGATTTTTTAAGAGCTGTTAGTTCAACATTGCTATTACAAGAACTAATGATTGGTATCAGTTCCTTATTTCTTTTTATACATTCTTGATGAAGGTCTTCAGGGTATTTATGTATATCAAAAAGCAAAGTTTCATTATCTTTAATTATTTTAAGTAATATGTTATACTCTTCAGATGATAAGAGTTTTTTAAAGTAATCTAATAAATAGTTAGTATTAAGTAAGTTATCTATATTGCTATCTTCGTTGGTGTTATGAGGATGCTTTGTGGTAGTATTGCTTAACTGATTGGTATTTATTCTAGAAACAATTTGAAAAGAAATATTAAAAGAGTTCAATATAATGCTAAGAGATTGATAATTTATATTTGTAAAAGATTTTATTTCTAAATTTTTTGGGAAATAATTAATATTATTTTTAATATATGTTTCTAATGGTTCAGTATATTTGCCATTGGTTCTAATAAGGATAGTATTGTTTTCATCTTCAATCACATTAATATAGCCAATATTATTATAAACGTTAATCTCTTCTATTATTTTAGTGTCAAGGTTCCACAATAAATACCCGTGCTCTATAATATCTTCCCCATAGTTTTGCTGTATCAAACTACCAGAATATCCGCATATAGTCTTCTTTTTATATTTGAAAACCTGTCTCTTATGGATATCACCAAGTAAAACAAAATCAAAATCTTTAACCCATTCGAGAGGATAAGGGTTGAACGTTTCTTCAATGGATTTGCCATTAAATAGTTTAGCGGATGCAAAAGACCCGTGAAATAAAGCAATTTTATATTTAACTTTTTCAGATATTGTAGGGAAAGGAGGTAGCTCAGTAATTCTCCCACTATTTCTAAAATTGTCTAAAGTTTTATCGATGCTAACGAAGGAGAAGCCAATGTCGTCAATAATAAAAGACGTTGAAGTATTTAGAACGGAAACATTAGGGATATCGAAGGTAGAAGAGAATACAAGCGAAGGTTTATTAGGGTCTGATTGGTCATAATCGTGGTTTCCTGAGATAATGAATAGGCGACCTATTTTGGATAATGATTGAATAAATGCTTTAAAAAGGGCGAGACCATAATTACCGACGACGGATTTATTATGGAAAATGTCGCCAGTGATAAGGATGATAAAGTTATGCGAGGATAGATTAAGTTTAAAGATAGAATTTTCAATAGAGAGTAAGGTATTATTAAAAACGAGGTTATATTCATCAAAACGAGAATAAGCGAGGTCGCCATTGCGGATATGAAGGTCAGACAGATGGAATATATGGGATAGGGACATAAGTATGCGAGGGGTAATAGGAATATAAGGTAATCATTTTTTAAATGAATTAGGGGGATGAATGGATAGGAAAGGATTATTTTTAGAGAATGGAAAGTTAGAAAGTTAGAAAGTTAGAAAGTTTTTAAGATTTTTAGAAAAGTTAAGAAGTTATAAAGTTTTTAGAAAAAAAAATAAATAGTTTTAGATAATCAAGGAAACATCTTATATCCATTCAAGGTAGGCTCTTAGAAGGCTCTTAAATATATCTAGGGATGCTCGACGCATCTGCCGACTTTAGGGATAAACAATGCATACTTTTATTACCATAAATGATAACAAGGTATTATTTTTATTTTTATAAAAGATTTTTAGAAAGTCAAGAAGTTAGAAAGTTTTTAAGATATTTAGAAAAGTTAAAAGTCTAAAAGTTTTTAGAAAAAAAAATAAATAGTTTTAGATAATCAAGGAAACATCTTATATCAATTCAACGTAGTATCTTAGAAGGCTCTTAAATATATCTAGGGATGCTCGACGCATCTGCCGACTTTAGGGATAAACAATGCATCCTCATATTACCACAAATGATAACAAGGTATTATTTTTATTTTTATAAAAGATTTTTAGAAAGTCAAGAAGTTAGAAAGTTTTTAAGATATTTTTATTTTATCAAAGTCTAAAAGTTTTTAGAAAAAAAATAAATAGTTTTAGATAATCAAGGGAACATACTATATGCATTCAACGTAGTATCTAAATATTCTCTAAATAACTCTAGGGATGCTCGACGCATCTGCCGACTTTAGGGATAAACAATGCATACTTTTATTACCATAAATGATAACAAAGGATTATTATTATAAAAGATTTTTATAAAGTATATATTATTTTTATAAAAGATTTTTAGAGAGTATATATTATTTTTATAAAGTTTTTAAGATATTTTTATTTTATCAAAGTCTAAAAGTTTTTAGAAAAAAATAAATAGTTTTAGATAATCAAAGGAACATTCTATAACAAAGTATTATTTATCTTTTTCTTTTAAACTTATAAACATTCAATATTACAATCAAGTAGATAGCGAGGTGTTATTTAAAACGATAACGGAGTATTTTGTGCTTTCTTCAACGGAATGCCCGACAGCATCGGCAATATTTTTTCTTTCAAGGAAAGAGGCAGCTTTATTATTAAAATGAGTAAGGAAAATTCTTCTAAGTTGAAGAGCGCCAATTTTTCTCCCATAAACTTGCGTCATAATAGAGGCGAAGCGATTGCTTAGAACTGGTTGGGAATAATTTTTACTGAGTAGAAAGCCAGAGGTAGGAATAAGGGGAAGTAATTCATCAGGTATTTTAATGGTGATGCTTTTTTTATTTTTAGTGTTAGCTTCGGTAATATACATATATTCAGTATCGAAGTGGTTGCCATTGCTAACGCCGAAAGTCATAGTGCGATAATCGTCGAGCCTTCTAGGAGGGAGGATAGTCATTAAAAGATAAAGTAATTTTGAAGGATTATCAGTAAGTTTATTGGAGTTGTTAAGTAAATCTTGCTTATCGAGACTGATTAAGTTTTCTTGTAGGATAGTGGTATTGTTTCTTCGAACACCTTCAGCGATTTCAATATTTCTTTTAATAGGGATAAGCATTTTGATTAACTTAACGAAGCCAGTAATTTTAGTAAATATTTTGCAAATATTAGGGATAGCGGAGAGTTCATTTTCTTTAATATAGGATACTTTATCATAAAGATACTTGAATTCATCTTGGACTGCTTTTTTATCATAATCGCTACCTTTGATAGCATTAATAATATTTTGAGAAAGTGGTAATCCAGTCATACGATTGTGGAAAGCACGTAGTTTGCTAGTGTAAGTGATTATAGTTTTTTCTTTTAAAACAATATTTTTTGCTTTTTTAGGTTTATATTTTAAAGGGGTTGTTTCAGTATTAACAACAAGGTCAGGTTTTATTAGGATAGGAGGTGTTTCTGTAGCAATTTTTGCTCTCAACTTGCGTTTATTTTCGTTTCTTCGCAGTCTTTTTTGTTCTTCGTTCATTGTTTAATAATATAATGGATAAGAATTATATATCAATTTTTAAGTATGAGCGAAGGTATCAAGTAATAGTATATTTAAAGTTAGAGTAATCAAGAGATGGAATAGTATAATCTTTATAAAACAAATCGAAGTATATATGTGTAATGATAAGGATAACACGTGAAACAAAAATAATTTTAAGATTATTAATAAATAAGTATATATTATCAAGGATGTCATATGGTAGTTCATTGAGGTAGTTTTGCGAAGGTCATTAGGGTGGATGGTGGGGATATCATAATATATTTAGTATTTTAAGATATATTAAAAAAGAATATTTATTATGATTGCAAAGGAGACTATAGAGGATACTACATACGTGTCTCCATCTACGGATAGAGACAGCACCAGCCTATATGTCTCCATCTATGGATAGAGACACGACCAGCCTATGTGTCTCCACGTAGATACACTTCCAGCCTA
>Ga0209190_1000032_pt1 | contig 97012 bp, 87 predicted proteins | sample M_140205_XF_Meta_FD_187315 | JGI IMG/M metagenome (GOLD analysis project Ga0209190, IMG submission 187315) | Freshwater microbial communities from Lake Montjoie, Canada to study carbon cycling - M_140205_XF_MetaG (SPAdes) (version 2) | ecosystem: Environmental > Aquatic > Freshwater > Lake... | reverse complement strand
CGGTGGCCAACAACAACGCGTTGCCATCGCGCGCGCTCTCGTACACGACCCTAAGCTGATAGTATGCGACGAGCCAACAAGCGCCCTTGATCACGCTACGGGGGGCGAGATTATGGAGATCTTTCGCCAGGAGGCCTTGACCGGCAACCGCACCCTCGTAATCGTGACGCACGATTCCCGTATCTTTCAATTTGCTGATCGGATAGGTCTTATGGATGATGGTAGAATTACTCAGGTCGTTAACTCTCCCCTTGAACTTAAACTTGAAAAATAGCTCAAAAATAGGCGGTTAAATCTATGTCAAAATTTTATCTCCTTCCGATCTTAGCTATAGTAGCGGTGATCTTCGTTATTCGAACCGTAATTATGGGCAGCATGCCACCGCCCATCGCTGCACCGGTTGTTCAACCTGCACAGGCTCCCTATGAAACCTTCGTTGCCGGCTCCGGAATTATCGAGGCTAGCTCTGAAAATATCGCTATCGCATCCCCTCTGGCTGGGGTTATTAAGGAGGTCTTTGTTAAGGCTGGCGATAAGGTGTCGGTTAATCAGCCCCTCTTTTCACTTGATGATAGGGCCATCTTGGCTGAGCTGCTGGTTAACGAGGCGCAGGTTACAAAGGCCAAAGCTAGTCTAGCTGATGCCGAGACGCAGCTTTCAATCTACAGGGGGGTAAAGGACGAGCGCGCCATAACTCGTGGCGAGCTACTAAAGCGCGAATCAGCGCTCCTTCTTGCTCAAGCCGGCGTTGCGCAGGCCGATGCAACCGTACTGGCATCTAGAACGACCATTGATCGCATGACGATTCGCTCCCCTCTAAACGGAGAGGTGCTACAGTTAAGGGCTCGCGTTGGTGAGTTTGCACCGGCACAGATTATGATTACCCCGCTAATGGTAGTTGGAACGGTCTACCCTCTAGGCGTACGGGTCGATATAGATGAAAACGATGCGTGGCGCGTTGAATCTGGGCGCCCAGGCTTAGCAACCCTACGGGGCAACACGGCGCTCTCATTTCCACTTACCTTCGTTCGCTTTGAGCCCTACGTTGTTCCGAAACGCTCACTGACTGGAGAAAGTACGGAGCGGGTTGATACGAGGGTTCTGCAGGTAATCTACTCGTTCGATCGGGGCACCCTTCCGATCTACGTTGGCCAACTAGTCGATGTATTTATTGAGAGCAAGAGCTAAGCGCTTTACTAATTATTACCCACCTCACCTAATGCTCAACTCCTGAATGCAGCTCTCAAGCGGCATCACATCATATCCTTCAGATCTTTCATTTTTAACATGAGGCACTTCTTACGGCTGTCTGATACATCTTAACAGCATCCATGGGACCTAGGAGCTATCAAACCTCTATTAAATCACCTTAAAATAGGCCTAATACTACCAAAATAGTCAAAATTACCCTCTCGATTACACGGTGACCCAAAATAACGGGTACCTATCAGTTGCTAATTTCCATATCAATCAAGGCTGATGTAGAATAGTAGGGATGTTAGAAGCCAACTCCATCCATTCCAAACCGCAGCAATCTATAGAGTCTGCGCCTGAAGTCGTCAGGACCTTCACTGACTATCCAACAATTCGTGAAAAGGTTGCATTGGGCTGCGAAACAGGCCGGGTCGTTATTCTTTTTACCGATGTCGATGGCACCCTCGTTCTGGGAGCCGGTCACCACGCGCCTGAAATTGAACAGGGCCAGCGTGATATGAAGAGGTTGGTCAAAGCGCTAAACGCTCAAGGCGCAATTATCATCCCGATTACGGGCAGTCACTTTGACTCTGGAACAAACACCACACCCTCTATCGTGGATCGAATCGAGCGCGGGGTGCTCCCTCATGTAGGAATATCCGCACCCGATTCGTCATTTGCTGTTGATGCATATGTTTCAGATGGTGGTGCCAAGTCAGTGCACGCTATAAGTGGTCAGGATGTGAGTTACGACTCGTCCTACATGGCATCCGTGCACCCGGCAAAGCTCGATTATGATCAGCTTCTTTCTCATGCTCAGTCACTTGCTGCCGTGATAAATCAACGTAACCTCTCGGACGAAGAGCAGTCTCTGATTGCAATGTATGATACTTATAGGGAAACTTCGCGAGTGTTCCTGCAGCCAGGAACTGCGAGTGGATCTCACCGAAGTTCAAACAAGATAGCTTTTTATTTCTATGCCAGCTCGCTCGATGAGCGCGATCAGATAGAGGCGAGTTTCGCAGGCCATGTAAAAGATTTTGGTATGCGGGTTGTTTGTTGCGAGGAAAAGGACGCGACTTCTGCAGCCAGACGCCACCCGATGCTTGCAGAGCTTGCCGACAAAGTGGGGCTCCCGCTAAAGTACTGCCTCGATATAGCTCCATTTGATAAGGGCATAGCCGTACGTCACTTTTCAGACTATGTCTTACATCTGATTGTTGAGCAGGTTCTGGCCACAGGAAAAGAGCGGCCAGCTCTTGAAGTATGGGCGTGTGGGGATTCTGGAAATGATTTTTCTCTGATGTCATCCGATATCGTTACTCATGCGGTTATTGTTGGTGGTGCCAGCAAGGAACTGCTTCGTCTCGGGGATCGGCTAAAGGAGCGCGGCAAGAGCGTTTATATTGAAACTGATTCATCCCGGCTTGGCCCTACCAGCATAGCGCAGGCGATTCTCGGCAAAGAGTACTAAACTGATTGCAAAATTGAAGTGACTCGCTCAGTTCGTGCGCTGATCGTTCCTGTTTTGAACAAGCCTAGCACTTCCATCATCTTCATATGACAACCAGAGGGTCGCCAGATTTTGGCGGATATTTTCGAGCGTTACCTGCTCAAACGGTAGTACGTACTCTTCGATGAATTTGCGATTCTCATCGTTCTGAATCTCAATACGGCCCCGGTTCTGACGATGTGCTGCGGTCTTCTTGAAATCCGTTGCAAGGAATACTGACTCGCTCAGGCTTGGAATTCTGCATGACCAGGTACCCTCAAATACTAGTACCCGCGCATGGCCTACCTTAGTCGGGATTGACTCGGTAATTTCACATGTCTGCATGTTTATCTTGCGCAGATTGACGGTCTCGGCGCCGCTTAGAAAGTCTTTGCAGATATCTCCTAGGCGAGAGAATAGAATTTCATCCTCCGATCCAAGGTAGGCAGCGAGCGCTTCCTTGCCCTTTGAGTCAAAGAGCTCGCGGCGGTGCAGATCGTTAAACTTTGGGGCTCGAATCGGAAAGTTGTCACAGGGAACCAGGATCGATGGAATGCCTGCATTCTGGTAAAGAGCGCTGAGCAGGGCACCGATCTCTGATTTGCCGCTACCGGATGGCCCACCGACAGAGATCACCAGTTTTTTGGCGGGATCTGTGTATTTATTCCTGAGCCAGTCAAAGAGCATGTTAGTGCGTGCTCTGTGGCTGATATTGATTTTAAGGATGTCCCCATTGTCAGTCTTAATGGTCTCTTCGCCGTCAACAATCGAGCTGTTCTCAACATTAATACCGATTATCTGATCTATCTCATTACCCAGTTTGCTGTTGTCTGAGCTGCTGTTATTCTGCGCCATACTCTTCCATCCTTTTTAAGTCGAAGTTAGTATATTCTCTGTTGATATGTGAAGCTGTCAAGTCTCACACATTGCGGCTAGATCGGCCTCTTATAGCAGATGATCGTGCTTTCTTATCCCCCCTTTCTGAAGCATTTTTTTCATTGCACACTTGGGCGTGGCGGTTAGTGCTCTTGGCATTTCAGTCAAAAAGGCCCAAGTCTCTAGTCTAAAAACAACAAATAGTCTAGTTGTTCAAGGTACTTGGCCGTTGCTTAGCGGCAAAATAATTGAGAATATATACGGTGGGGTTTAAGTTGTTGACGGGTTTAATTTGGCATCTTAGCCTACCCCTCTATGTTGGGTATGCTCCTCATCCTGTGTGGAAATGGGAGGGTTGCCTTGTCTGTACTAAGAGGTGATTAAAGAGATGTTGCGCGAGCAGTTAGAACCATGTTCTCCCGTTGTTTTCAGTCAAGAAAATCTAATAACAGCCAGTTTCCGGACAAATTGGGATATCGATCAGACTACCCAAGACCTTTATCCCCCAGGTAAAGCGCATGATTTGGAGTGCATTAATAAGGTGCTTGCAGAGGCGCTGACTATCTATAATGAGATCCTCGGACCTTTTCCTTACGTTTCGATCACTTTTGCAGACTCAGTAGCACGTAATGCACAAACACCCTCTCAATACACGCAGCTTCATCTAACGAGGCCACGGGGGGATATTGCCTCGATTGCAATCGACATTGTTACTGACGCAAAGAAGGGTGATCGTTATAGCGATATCAGCTCGCGGGTTTTTGGTAGCAACGTTAATGGAGAGATACGCCCCATTCCTGAATCGCTCGGCAACCATTACACTATCGACCACGCTCGCCACATGTTCAGATTTGCTATGCGTTGTCAGGAGGCCGTGGCACGATTCCAGAATGATGATGTCGTACTCCAGGTTAATCCTCAAGGTATTCAGGAATTCGTCGATCAACCACTTGGTGGATTTAAAGATACCGGCGGTCAGAACAAGTACGTAGAGTGCTTCGCGCGCGCTCTGGGGAAAACTACTCCTGAGGGCAAAGACCAGCCGATGTGTCAGATCATCCTTAACCGCAGCGGGCCATCGCAGACTGAGATACTTGCGAGTTACACTCCCCAGCAGTTCGGTGGAGACCCTGCAGTTCGCAAGGGAGTTCACTTTTTTCCTGATGAAAATGTCTGTCTCTCTTTCGTTGAAGACTCGCAGCCTCAACAATTCCGCCTTAAAGAAGACTCCCATCCACATTGGGAGAAAACAACCAGTGAAAATAGTTTTGACTCGGCGCACGTAGATGTAGTGCGCGTATCCGAAGGTCGCCTAGCTAACTTCGGAATCGCTGATGGTATGTATATGATGCAGGATCCCGGGCCAATGAAAGAGCTCGCAGAGGCGAGTCTTGCGATGCTCGGCTATTTTAAATTTGGTGCGAAGTCCGAAAATAAGACGGATGGCCGTAAGATTATACTAGCAGATCACTATGCTGACGCGGCATATCTGGGGGAATTTATCTCCCGTGAAATCGGAACACGCTTCGAAAGCTACTTCTTTATTCACTCTCTCGGGACATTCAAAGCTGAAGGGCTAGATTATCCAAATAAACTTACGAGTGATGTTGACGAGGCGGCCAAACTAGAATCACAATTTCGATTAACAGACAGAATCTTAAGTGAATTGTGGGTTGTGCAGCGCTGCAAACATCATCTAATTGCTAACTCTGACCGCATTGCAAAACATACTCATGAGTACCTCAATGCTCGACATGAGCCGCCGACGATGATTGCGGTCGATGACACTGCTAATGGGCATATCGACAGAGTAGATAGGCGGACATTGGCCAGAGAAACTTTTAAAGAGATGCACCGGCTCTACCTGGACACCTGTAACAATACTGAATTGGGTGAGATTGTTCCGGAAGCTAGTCGACTGACATTAGAGGAGCTGCTTGATGCTCAGCTGGTGTTTGAGCGTAGCCGTCATGCGGAAGCTGAATCCAAGGGCAAGTGGGCTGTGGTAAAGGCGATGGCAATCGCACAAAGTGACGTCATAGCCCTTGCCAAAAACAGTCCGAACCGCGTCTTGATAGTCAACGTCAATATGGCTGCGCGGTACGGCACTGATGATAATTTCCGTAACGAGATCAACACAATTATCGGAGACCTCAAGAGCATTCGCAAAAATGGGGGGCACGTGATTGTTCAATCAAGCTTCGATTACCATTTCGGCCTAGATGTCGCCAAAGTGGCTGATTGCTACCTAGCGCTGCCAGCTTTTGAGCCTTTTGGTATGGGCGTTATTGAGGCTGCTGCCGCCGGAACAGTAGTTATTGCTAGAAGCGACGTTCCATCGGTAAAGGAGCTGCTCTCTCACAACGTCAGTACGATCAAATTTCAACTGAGAAACAGTCAGATCAAAGTAGGAATCGGGGGTGGGGCAATTCTTGTTGGTGGGCGTCCTGATGAGGATATGCACGATCAGAAACAGTTTGTTGAAGCAGCCTATAACGGGGCTGCCGCTGCAATAAACGCCGTCACTCTGGGAACCCCTCCCACCACGCCAGCATTGAGTTTTAATCCGAAAGTACTGGGAGCTGCGGCAGCTGATCTAGTTAAGAACAGTCACTATAACTGGGACAATGTTGCGAAACGCTTCCTGCGAGAAGTTTATGGGGATGCGCAATAAGATTGGTAAAACCAACTACTCAAAGGTCACTACCTCTTTCTCGCCACTGGCTCCGGTGTGCGTGATGCTGAAGCTGTAGCTATCGAGATCGGCATCGAGCGCGGCCAGCGCGTTACCGTTTCTCCATGTCAGTTGAAGTCTGTTATCCTGACCCCGGGAGATCTCAAGGTTACCTTCAAAAGCAGGGGAGGTATTACGCAACTTCATCAATTGAAGCTGCTTAAGTACCACCGGTTGCTTGAGGCCCGCTTCAATGTCGCTCAGTTCAAGGGTGGTTCGATTAATTTCCTTGTGTCCTGCCGCTCCCGCATTATCTGCAGCCACGTAGTTATTCTTTCCTGCGAACAGGTCTAGGTACCAGACCTGTGGAATACCGGGTACGAACATCTGAATGGCGCGTGCTAGAAGCAGCTTACGCTCATCTTCACCAAGAGCGCTGAAGAAAGTAGCATTTACCTGATAATAGGAGATCTTCTTGCCATCGGGCCCGTAGAGATTCTTTACTCTACCGCCACGATCCATGATGCGGGTAACGATTCCATCGATCTCCTCATCGCTGAGCAGTGTTTTGTCTCCTCCCTCCGCTGACCTGCGCCCTCGAAGGTCTAGAACAGGTATACCGTCGTGACAGCCGAGCATATTGATGGTGACCATCTTACGCTCAATAATCTCATCAATCCACTTAAGCAGCGGGCGTGATGTGTGGCGGTCAATCGCATCAATTACCAGTCCGGGGAAGAAGAAGTCGTAGATCGGGAAACCTTCATTTGCGACCTCTTCGTGCAGCCTGTTGCCGTATTCAGAGTGAATCTCAGGCAGCAGGATCAGACCCAGCCTATTCGCCATCTCCCTCAGTCTGGCGAGATAGTTCCATGTTTCCGGCTTATTGAAAAAATTTACCATACCTGGCTCTTTGTGCAGGTAGGCGAAGGCATCGAGTCGGATTAGAGTAGCGCCGTACTCTTTGAGTTTTCTAAAGGTCTCTTCATAGAACTGCCAGACCTTTTCAGATCGTGCATTCAGGTCCATCTGCCCCAGATAGGTGCGCTTCTGCTCGACGATCGCATAGACACTGTCGCGCACGGCATCATTCACTCCTAGATCTGCCGTTCTGAAGTCCTGTTTGGCGGCGATCTTTTCGTTTATCAGGACAACGGTTTTTTCTACCTGATCGGCGCTAAGTCCGCCAACTAAACTGAGTTCGGCAACAGTTACAGGGTGATAATCGACCTGCTGGTAGAAGGTATTCCAGTAAGGTTTTTCAATACCATCAGGAAACCGAACCTTCAAATTCGGCAATCCCGGCTTGCGCATAAAGAGCTGTTGCAGCATCTCCTGATTGGGGATGATGTAGCCATCAGGAGAGAGCTCTCCATGTCCTTTCCAAAATTCATTCCAATTAATGAAAAAATCGTGGTACTCGGATTTATCACCGAACTTGATCAGATCTTTGAATTGCGGCGAACCCACCGAGAGATGATTTAGGACCAGATCGAACTTGAGAAGGATATTGAGTTTCGTCAGCTCGGCAAGGTCGTCAGGTGACACCAGCTCTTTATTGATATTGTAATCAATCAAAGAGAAGCCACGATCGAGATCGCTGTTAAAGAAGGTTGGCAGAATATAGAAGAGCGAAAAAACCCCCTTAAATTCTGGTCGCTTCAGCATTGTGACCGTGTCAGCCAGCTTCTTTCCGATGCTGTCGGGATAGGCGTTAAAGACAACGCCATTCGGGAGCTTCTTGGTTCTGATGTTCGGATTAGTAATCATATCGAGTACCTGCTAACTGTCTATGGTAGATAATCCGGATCGTCGAAATCTTTCGATTGACCCTCTTTTGCATACAAGGGGCTAAAATTAGCTGAATAGTTGCGAATATTTACATGAATATAGCACTGAAGCAACCGTATACGGTTCAGGGCTACTTGCTGCTTGCGTAATCCCTTGGTTTGAGTAGCAAATACTAAAAGTGTATATTTCTGATTGGGGTAACACGTATGGTTGCTCCGGCTATTCTCCGAGGAAGGACCCTTGCTGTTAAGGTTTCTAGAAAGTGTCTATCCTTTTGGAGATAACTATCATGAAGAATGCGGGATATTATTGGTTTTGGAGTGTGCTTCTTATGCTTCTTATCTGGACCGTGTTTAGGTATGGGTATTGGGTTTGGGTTTTGGATGATGAAAACCAATGGATCCGCCAGGACTGCTTTCAAAGGCTGGTCGTAGCGTTCGGTTTGTTTTCAAGTTTTGTCCTAGTCGGCTTAGCAGGCGGCTTTCACCAAAAGCAGCAAGGTTAGGAGAGTGTCTCGTCCCTTGAGAACACCGCAAAAATCGACTCTTCGCAAAAAACACTAAAGGTTTTTTTCTAAGGGTCCTACCTCGAAGAATAGCACCTACTTGGGTCCTCCATAAATCAGCTCTACGCCCCGCAAATTCCTCAGCAGGAGATCCTTAAAATTCCTGTGGACCAAAAGTAACCCCGCACCCACAGCTATTCAATTAGAGCTTTCTATCAATCACCTAAAACAACTGATAGTTATAGAGCTGCCCTAAACGCATTAGTGTAAGATCAGTAGCCTTTATATCTAAAAGTTATGGATTATGGCTGGAGCGGGATTGATCGGCCAGGAGTAGCCCTATACCAATGTGTTTGACAATTGAGGTAGGATCAGGCAATTGAATCACAAAAAAACTCAACTTATCCAATGTCGGTTTAGCCTAGTAATGCCGTATAAAAATATAATTGGCCATATCTCTTAGTCTCTTAGTCTCTTAATACAAGGATACAGCGAACGTGAAAAATAAACTGATACCAGCCATTGTCTTGTTTGTTACAATGATAATCCCTGGTTTGTCTCTGGCAGAGAACCTACACTGCAACAGGCATCCGTCTACATGGGAAGAGTCGCTTGCGAAAGCGGAAGGGAAGCAGTGGCCTGAAGCTGCAAAAACGCAACATTCCATTAATCTTTCAGGCGTGTACATTTCCTCTGCCCCAGATGGACAAACGTGTCGACAGCAGATTTGGCAGGAATGCCTGGAATTAACTATAAACGGGGGCTGTACCGACAATATAACTGGCGCAGTTGTAAGTGGAAGCCCTCTACATCATTATGTTCTTGATTACTCCTACGGCCATGCAGATCAGATTGGATCTAATAAATGTGACAATCCTACAAATGGAAACTGCTACGAATCTTTCGGCCCCACGCTCAATAAGGGATTGATAGTTAGGACAACAAAAGATTGGTGTGAAAAATATTCCACTAAAGTTGCAGTGATGTTAGTTGGGCCACTGCTTACCGGTGCAAATTCAGGTCCAGGTGCTGTTGGTTGGAATGCTGTTCGAGCGATTGATTCTAATGGTGATCTGGTATTCGTTCAGAATCCTGATGCCGCAGAGACAGGTACTACGGATGAGACGGTGATGCCCCGTTCTACGGCTGAGTCAATCAAATGTCGGCACCAAGGCTTCGATCAAAGTTTATTCTGCAAGAAGCGTACTTATTTGGATGCCTCATGGTCTTTCACACCCGCATGTTGTTCAGCATACAAAGGCGATATAAGTACTTTTACAAAGTTCATGGACCTGGCTTTGTACCCTTCAACGGATGTTGAGCCTTATCCAAATGGCCCTAACGTAGTGTCTTGTGACAAAAGCACCAAGGCCAGAGGGTATTAAGAAGGCATTGGTACTCGGCATTGCTACGGAGTTACTTTCTAGCCAACACTCCCAACCAACTACCTAGCATAGAGCGCAACTGATCTGCCCCCTTTATTTAGTATCCGTAGCAATTAGAGCGTTCTATCAGCCACCTAAAACAACTGATAGTTATAGAGCTGCCCTATTCCACCTCATTCCGTATCGGTACAAACGGTATAAGGAGCATGCCGGGAATAGCCGCAATAAAAGCTATCAAATAGAGGTTCGTGTACCCGATCCGTTCAAGGATATATCCAGCCTGACCACCAACAAGGGTTCCGGGGATAGACATTATGGCGCTACCAATTGCGTAGTGCGTGGCCCTATATTGATGTGAACAAGTTGTAAGAAGAAACACTAAGAGTGCCGCACTGCCAAGCCCCGCTGCAAGTTGCTCCACTCCGTGCACCGCTGCGATAATAAAGAGTCCGCTCCCTGTCGCCGGATCGGGCTTTGCCACCGAGAGCCATATATATAGCCACAGATTTAAGTTCATCAGGAGCGTTAGGGGCCAAAGAGCGCTACGCAGCCCCGCCCTCTTAATCCACCAGCCCCCAAGCATAGCTCCTACAATAGTACCCAGCGCCCCAACGATGCCCCCTATCCATGCGTACTGTCCTACTGAGATCCTTAGCTCCCTTAACATAAAGGGAGTCACCATAGAGAAAAGGATCTCATCTCCAAGTTTATAGAGCGTTATAAATAGCAGGATAATGCCTATCTTGGGCTGTGCCAGGTAGCTCTTAAACCCTTCCTTAAAAACCTTCTTTGCGTGCGCAAGATTATCCTTAACGACAACCTTAGTCCCAACGTGCGGTAGTGCAAGGTGATGTGCAATTGCAAGTCCGATCAATACAATCCCGCTCACCCCGAATCCAACCATCCAGGAATAGTACGGAGAGCCGTGCATGTAGCGACCGGATACCCAGTTAACCAAGCCAACGATACCGCTTCTGCAGAACACCATCGCAAGCCTATATGCCAGCACTCGGTAACCGGATAGAAGCGCCTGCTCGTCCCTCTTAGGAAGCGCCTCAAGGTAGTACCCATCAATAGCAACATCGTTAGTCGCCGAGAGAAACGCCATCACGATAAATATAGCGGCTATCGCATGTAGATAGAGCTCAGGATCTGGGGCCGTTGCCGCAATAAATGAGAGCCCCCCGATAACACAGGTCAGAATACCGATCAGAGCCTGCAGAGTAATCTGCCATGCTCGCTTCGTGCCCCAACCATCTAGGATCGGAGCCCAGAGGAACTTTAGGTTCCACGGAATTCCGAGGTAGTTAAGGTATCCAAGATACCGCTCCTTAACCCCGAGCTGTGTAAAAAATACGCTGGAAAGTATCCGTACCACCATGTACGGCAAGCCCTCGGCAAAGTAGGTCGTATTGACCCACAGGATCGTCCTACCCGAGGGTTTTGAAGGGGGCACTGGCATCTTTTGCAAATTAAGCTGCGTCTATTTAGTTCGTCCTAGAAGTTGTTCCAGATATGCTGGTTTGAAACCTCGTGGTGATAAATCACCTCGCTGGTCTTAACCCGCGCGCCCAATTCCTTTGGACAACGATCGGCAGAGGCGACCTTACGCTCAACGAACTTCTCCTTCGGAATCTCGCCAAGCATCTCAGTTACATAATCGCTCGCCTTACAGAGTCGAATAGCATCGTAGATGTTTCCTGGCAGAAGGCGGGTGCGTGAACGACGGTTCTCTGTTACCTGTTGATCGTTCTTTGGTCCCCGTAGTCCAGTGTGCAGGATAGAAAGAAAGGTCAGGTATGGATTGGCATCCGGAGCGACCGTACGAACCTCGATGCGAGCCGACTTAGCGTTGCCAAGTGGGATACGAACCATTGAGGTGCGATCAACCGGCGAGGAGCGGATCTGATTTGGCGCCTCAAAGTTCGGATCGAGTCTGCGATATGCATTAACGCTTGAATTTATAATCAAGCAGATATCGTTTGCGTTGTTAAGCAATCGATCAATAAAGTCCCACGCTGGCGCAGCGAGCCCATCCTCACCTGCCGGATCGTAGAAGATGTTTTTCCCCTTCTGCGAAAGCGATAGATTGGTATGCATACCGCTACCATTGATGCCGGCGATCGGCTTCGGTAGGAAACAGGCGGTTAAGCCAGAATTAGCTGCGATCTGACGCGCGGTCAATTTATAGAGCTGCACCTGATCGGCTGCAAGCAGCGCATCGCAGTAGGTATAGTTAAGCTCAAACTGTGAAGGCGCAACCTCAGGATGATCCTTCTCGTTTTCAAACGCCATGGCGCGTTGAGCCTCAGCCAGCGAGTCGATAAATATCTTAAGGGGATCTTTTGGAAGGGAGCTATAGTACCCACTACCAGAGACAAGCTTAAAACCTGCGAGGTCGCTAAAACTCTGCTCTGCATCGCGCCCATCAAAGAGAAACCCTTCGCACTCTACCGCGATGTTTGCCGTAATTCCCTGCCCGGTATAAAGATCATCACTGAAGGCTTTTAGGCGGCTCCGCATATCGGACATGTAACCACGTCCATCACGATCCTTAATTAAGCTGAATACCATCACCTTGCCTGGCCCGAAGACATCGCTCGGCAACCAGCGAAACGATCCCCAATCGATCTCAAGTCTAAGGTCGGACTCCTTTACAACCGAGAATCCACGCACAGAGGAGCCGTCGAAGGTAAGATTATCATACGACTTAACGAGATATTTCTTGTCGTAGTCGAGCATATGTAAGCGGCCCTCAATGTCTGTAAAACAGACCGTGACCGCCTTAATGCGCTTCTCTTCCTGCAGATACTTGAGATAGTACTCCCTCAGCTCATTCTCACAGGTGCGGTGTTGCACCTTCTCCTTGGCCTCGAGGTTAAGCTGCTCTAATTCGTCATAGGAAATTTCAAGGAAGTTTCTCAAGCTGATATCCATGCAACCTCGTTTAATACTAGACACTCTAAAAGCTAGCCTTATTTAGCATCATCAAGGGCTAAATTTCTAGATGTATAGCATACTAGGCGATGTTCTACTGTACAAAACGGCATATCTAGAGCGCGAGGGATTCCATCTCACTACCGCTCTGCGCATCAACAAAGATGATCGTTTTAATCCCCTCAAGGCGCGCTTCGGTCGCCGCTTTACGCAACCCAGAGAAGAACTTCTCCTTCGCAAAGGGTGGCATCTGCTGCATCGGAAAGTCTCTAAAGATAAGTCTTAAAGATCCACCCGTACTAGCCTCATGCTGCACAAACTTAGGTCCAGCTATCGGATTAGCTCGTACGATAGCGATAAAGCCATCTATGCCAACCTTAACTGGTTCCGGCACAGCCCCCTGCCCCTGTTGCGCCTTAGTTCCGCGCACAGCTGATGCTACCGGTTGCTCAGCCGCCCCATCAAGCGAGCTAACGAAGGCCGAGAAGCGCGCACGCGCATCATCGGAGGGCGCAAGCTTTAGAGCGCTAACCCCTAGCTCCTTAGCTTTTGGCTTATCCCCACTCTGGGCATACGTTATGGCGAGATACGCCATGGCTGGGAAGTTGTTCGGATCGCTCTTAAGAACCGAGTTCAGCTCCGTAATAGAATCATCAAAACGCCCAAGAAAGGTCAGGGTACTGGCGTAACGGGCACGTGCTCCGAGATCCTGGGGCTCTAATTTCAGGTAGCGCTCATAAAAATCGAGTGACTTTGTAAAAGCTCTCTGATCAAAGGAGACATCGGCCATCATTACAAGAGCGCCTGGATCGTTCGGAGCAAGCTTTAGAATCTTCCCGAGCACGTCGATCGCCTCAAAAACCAGCGGGCTTGAAGCGCCAGGATCTGCGCGGAGCTTATCTCCAAGCATTCCAGCAAAGATCCTAAGCTTTGCCAGATCCTCGGGCGTTGCCTCGATCTCGCTGCGCATCTTAGCTATCTGCGGGTCGTCGGTATATTGCTGACTCTGGGTCTGCGCATGCGCTGTAACCTGCGTTGTAGCCGCCGCACGGGGTGGCTGCCTGGTGATCTGCAGGGCTATGCCAACAGATAATAGCACAGCTACAACTCCACCTAGCGCTATCCAATAGCCGCGTGGTCGCTTTGTCAGGCTAATGCCGCAGGAGGGGCAAAATCTCATTATAGCTGTGACATTTACCCCACACTGCCGACACACTGTTATATTAGATTCCATTCCTATTCTCCGATAGTTACAGTGCATAGAATCAACTATTTGACACTAAAGATCCAGCTCTGCATCCGTAGTGTCAAAGAACGCATCACTTAATTGCGGCCCTCATAATGGCCGTGATATCAAAGGACTACATGAAGCTTCTGTGTGAGGATTTGCCGTGACTATAAATGCGTCCCCCTGTTCAGCTCGAACTCCGCGTAACCGCGACCCTAAAAGCATGTCCCTAGTTATCCCCTGCTATAACGAGGAGGAGGTTCTGCCGGAGCTTTACCGCAGACTTAAGGAGCTGGTCTCCGGTTATACCTTTCCGATCGAGGTTCTGCTGATCGATGACGGCAGCAAAGACTCCACATGGCAGATGATCTGCTCCTATGCGCAAGAGTCGTGCTTTATCAAAGCGATCCGGCTGGCTCGAAACTTTGGTCACCAAACCGCTATTACCTGTGGGCTAGATCAAACGCAGGGAGAGGTAGTTATTATCCTTGATGCCGATCTTCAGGATCCGCCTGAGCTGATTCCACTAATGATCAAAGATTGGGAAGATGGCTACGACGTCGTATACGGACAACGCCGTCAACGCATGGGGGAGCCCCTTTCTAAGAAGCTTTTTGCTTTTGCTTTTTACCGCATCTTTGAACAGGTTGCCGGACTTAAAGTGCCTCGTGATACCGGAGATTTTCGGTTAATGGATCGTCGCGCTGTTAATGCGCTGCAGTCGATGCGTGAGCGCCACCGTTTTGTGCGCGGCATGGTATCGTGGATTGGCCACCACCAGAAGGCGCTCATGTACGATCGTCCTGAGCGTTTTGCGGGAGTCACCAAGTATCCCTTCAGGAAATCCTTGTTTCTGGCGATCGATGCGATTACCTCATTTACCTTTGCGCCTCTGCGCATCGCCTCTTACCTGGGGGTTGCCACCTCGGCACTGGCGTTCCTCTATATATTCGTGATCCTTATCCTTAAGGCGCGCGGGATAAACTTCCCTGGCTATACCTCTATCATGGCCTCAATACTGCTCCTTGGTGGTGTACAACTTACGGTACTAGGGATCCTCGGAGAGTACGTCGGCCGGATCTTCGAGCAGGGACAGAAGAGACCGCTTTACCTAATCGATCAGATCCAGGGCGAGCCACTTGCAAACAGCACGGCGAACAACACGGCGGCGCTACAACAGCGAGCCTCCTCTTAGGCGATCGCCACAAAGAAATGGATATAATTTTTAATTTTTTTTACTACTAAAAACAGAGCTATGAGGATAGAACGTATGACTCCAAAACAGGTGGCGATTATCGGGGGCGGCTTCGGCGCTCTGTCAGCCGCACTAGATCTAAGCCGCGCAGGTTGCCAGGTAACTATTTACGAGATGGACTCCGATATTGGAGGACTCGCAGGAACCTTTGAGCTAATGCCGGGCATTCGGGCAGAGAAGTTTTACCACCACTGGTTTACGTCCGACGTAGATATACTCGACCTGATCGACGAACTTGGACTGGCGCATCTAAAGCGCTATGTGTCCTCAAATACCGGACTCTACTACGCCAATTCGGTCTTCCGACTTGCTAGTCCACTTGACCTGCTGAAGTTCACGGGATTACCACTGATCGACAGAATCCGTACCGGCTTTATGGCGCTGATCGCTCGTCGTATCAACGACTGGCGCAAGCTTGAGCATATCTCGGCCGAGGATTGGCTTGTAAAGATCGGCGGAAAGAGGGCTTACAACGCCATCTGGAAGCCCCTCATGCAGGGCAAGTTCGGCGCTGAGGCACCGAACGTCTCGGCGGTCTGGATGTGGAACAAGCTTAAGCTACGTGGTTCTAGCCGCAATAAGAAGGGGAGCGAGAGCCTGGTCTACTTCGGCGGAGGATTCGGAGCTTTAACGGATGGCATTCGCAAAGCGCTTGAGGAGCGCGGTGTTACTATTAAGCTTAACACCGGCGTTCGTTCCGTGATCGTAGAGAACGGCGTAGCTGTCGGAGTTGAAACTGATGCAGGCCGCCAGATGGCTGATGTAGTACTCTCTACCACAGCACTACCGCAGTTCCTTGAGATGACCCCTGCCCTGCCCGCTGATTACCGCGCCCGTTGTGAGGAGATTAGGTTTTTAGGGAATAGTTGCCTAGTATTAAGGCTTAATCGCTCTCTATCTAGTACTTATTGGCTTAACGTTGCCGATCCCTCATTCCCATTTGTTGGGATTATCGAGCACACCAATCTCGACCCGAAGGAGAACTATAACGGCGATCATATCGTATATCTTTCAAAGTACCTGCCAACGAGTGATGCGTTATTTTCATTCACCCCTGATGAGATGTACGAGTACTGTATTCCGTATATCCAAAAGATATTTCCGCAGTTTGATCGCTCCTGGGTACTCTCACACCACGTTTGGAAGGCACACTATAGCCAGCCGGTGATCACTAAGGGATATTCGAAACTGATTCCAGACTTCAAGACCCCATTGGAGTCCTTGTGGATCTGCAATATGGCTCAGATTTATCCTGAGGATAGAGGAACCAACTACGCGGTGCGTTATGGTCGCCGAGTTGCTCAGCAGATCCTGAATGAAATTTCAAACGGTCAGGTTGAGCAGTCTGAAGATAACTGCATAGTCGAAAATAGAAGTAACGTAGCATAAATATAACGGAAAGATCCGCGCCGTACACTGCTGAGAACGATGGCATTACCTATGAATAACAAAGCAACCAAAAACCAAGCAAGCGCTCAAACAGGCGCCGCAGATTCAGCTCCTACAACCACAGAGTCTCAGAGCTGGACATCCTTCTTTCTTGCCAGGGAGTGGGTCGCATTCTCACTAATCCTCGTGCTGGGACTGCTTTTGCGCTGGCTCCTGCTTGATATGCGCCCATACCACCACGATGAGTCGCTACACGGCATGTACGGTCGCTACTTCTACGATTTCCCGAATAGTAACTTCTATAAGTACGACCCGATGCTGCACGGCCCGATGCTCTATAACTGCATGCGCTTTATTTATGCCATGTTTGGCGACTCCTTATGGGCGGCTCGCACCCCCGTTTGCATAATGGGGACGCTCTTTATGTTTTTGCCCTTCGTATTCAGGTCATACTTCAAGCGTTCTACCGTTTTAATCCTGACGGCTGCCGTCGCACTCTCGCCAACCTTAGTTTATTGGTCGAGATTCCTGCGTGAGGACTACTGGGTTGTTTCTGGCATGCTCTTTACGATGTACGGATTTACGATCGCCCCTAAACCTCTCAAAGCCTTCTTTGTTATGTTTGGTATCACGATTCAGTGGTGCACTAAGGAGAACGTCTTTGTATCGCTAGCCATCTTAGTTGGATACTTCATCTTTGAAGCCCTTTTTCAATGGCTAGTTATGGGCGAGAAGGACACCCTAGCTCACCGTGTTGGTAGGTATATTGCGGCTCACATCTGGGAGACCGTGCTTGGGTTCGTAGTGTGTGCCATTATCTACTGTTGGTTCTACGGCGCTGGATTTCGCTATCCAGAGGGAATTATCAAGGGTCTCGGTGGCGCTGCTATCGACTACTGGGGCGCGCATCACAAGATGGAGCGCATTAAGGGCCCCTTTAATTTTCACCTTTATGTAACGGCTTGGTATGAGCTGCCATTCTTTATAGCGTTCCTGACCCATGTAGCGCTCTTTTATAAACGAGCCCGTGCCGAGATTCAGTTCTGCGCTCTGCTTGCTTTCGCTGGGACGGTGCTAGCGTGTCTCGTAACCGATGCCAATACAATCCAGGAAAATAAACTGTGGCAGTTCTTTAAACTAAAGGATCACCTCGACATAGTGGGCCTCTCTCTGCTCTTTTTTCACGCTCCATTCGTTACGATTCAGCATCTGCTTCGTCGCGAAAGAGGCTTAGCTGCTGCGGGGTACTTCTTTACCGCTACATTTTTCTCTTACAGCTATCTAGGCGAGAAGGTGCCGTGGCTCTCGATGTATCCCCTGGTCTTTGGGCTGCCATACTTGGCACTCTTCTTTCAGGATTACTTTACAAAGTATCCGATTAACTACGCAGCCTACCCAGTTAGAAAGGCGCTCTTATGGGTCGGAACAATTTCGATGATACTCGGTATTATCTTCGTGCTTGAGCAGTGGGGCTTAAAAGAGGAGCGCTTCTCCCTTGAAAATAGGGTGTTTATTCTCTTTGGGGTTCTCTTAGTTGCCTGCGCGATGGCCGATCTCTTTGATAACTTCCTTGGTCATATACACCTTGGCCGGTGGTTGGCCATAATAGCCATTATATTCTCCCTACGGGCCGCCGTACAAACCAACTATCTCTACGCTGGCAAGGAGACGGAGTACCTCAGTCAGGTTCATACAACCTACGAGTTGGCTGAGACCGCCAAGCATATTATCGACGAAGCTACCTTTGAGCGCGATGCCTATCGGCCCAAGGTTTATGCCACCGGAGAAACGACCTGGCCCCTGACCTGGTACTTTAGAAATATTCCCCAGGAGTATAAGTTCTCTGCCAAGCCAGAAGAGATACCGAATTTTAGCTATATCTTCCTAAGCTGGAAGGAGAATCCTGAGGCCGGATATATCCCGGCTGGCTTCTACTCCCGTCGCATCAATCTGCGTGGCTGGTGGGTACCAGACTTTAAGAAGGTAACCCTCAAGAAGTTTCTGCGTTACTCAGTCAATCACTATCCGTGGAGCGATTCTGGCTTCTCCTACGCAACTTTCCTGGTTGCTAAGGAGACTGCGAAGTTTAAGGACTAGAAGCTCAAGGACTGTCGTTCAAGCAGCACGGCTAGTACGGGCTCGGTTTTACGGCTGATAGGTAACTATCAAAAGGAATTATTGTTATCATACTAAATGATAACAATAATTTAAAAAATCGTCGTTCGTGTGTCACAAATAGCGTGTATTCTTGGCTTATGTACCAGCGACTTTCTAAGCCGCTAGCAAGTAACAGTTTTCTCCTACTACCCAACCTGATAAAGCGTATAATCCCTATCGCGCGTAACCTGCGTAAAGCAGGAGTAGTCCTTACTTGAAGCACCCGAGTATCTTTTGTTCTCAAGCGTGCCAACGACGATATAGCGAATCTGCTCCCGCTCTGCGGTCGCTTTGCGTACTGCGCAATCGGCTTCATTATAGATCTCGATGGTAATCTTACCACGACGCCCGGTCTCTCCATGATTCTTGGTAAGAAGGCCAACGTGATTTATCCACCCGATGTAGCTCGGCTGACCCGCTAAGGTTGATACGAAGCTGGTATAGCTATAGGGATTACCCTGCGCCTCAAGCACACGGCCGTGCGGCTTATCGCGCAGCACCCTAATAATCGTAGCGGACCCTGGATGTTCCTTATCCGGAATTCCAAGCCCCTCGCTCCACCGTTGCGGTGACCTCTGCTCTATCTTCCTCATCGGCAGGGTATGGGTATACAAACGAGCCGATCCTATCAGTACTACAACCCCCAAGAATCCGGCGATTGCAGCCGGCAACCCAGGGGCGATATAGTTAAGCCGCTCGCGGTATTGCACATAAACTCTATGGGACAATCCAACGGCAGCCAGTCCAAGTAGTCCCCAGGCCGTTGTATAGACCTTAAAGATGGTGTTCATGCGCTCGTTATCTCCTCCGTAGGAGTCGTTAAGGAAGGCTATCTCAGGCAAAAGCAGCAGCCCTAGGCTACAGATAACAAGCCCCTCGCTAAATATCACGCGCCAGGTAGGCTCCCTACGCTTCTCAGTAAAGAGCCTTAGGAGCTGCAATCCGATCAGAACGTAGATAAAGAGCGCTGCTTTTTCGTAAAGCAACGTTACCGCCATAAAAATAAATATAAAAAGGGTAGAGAGCGATAGCTCGAACAATAATATGGTCGCAACTGAGAGGAAAAATAGATGGAACCCCCAGTGTGTAAAGAGCTCTCCAATCGTTGTAAGAAAAACGGGCTCTCGTACGAACTCTAGCTTTCCGCCCTCTCCCGAGGAGATATGGTTACTTGAGAGTATAAGTGCTGCAAAGATTACGGTCCATGATGCCACTACTATCAGATCAAAGCTGCGGCCAATGGCCTTGATGCTGCGCTCAAAGAATCGGGCCTTCCAGGGAAACAGTGCTGCGGCAAAGGCAGTCGAAAAAAGGAGCGCCGTAAGGCTCTTTCCCCACTGATCTGGTGTACGCAAAAGATTGGCGATAAAGGCCCCCACTACAACAACGAATAGCAGCGTTATTCCTCTAACCATTTCGAAGTCCGCTAATTCGCGCACCGACATAAAGAGATCTTTATACCACTCAGAATGGAGTACTATCCAAGCAACTAGGCCGAACATGATGGCGGTACCTAACCACATCGGAACCTCCCAGGCGTTACTTCCGACCAAGAAGAGCGCGGCTGCCAGTACGAAAGTTACGGCGTGCAGGGCACGGCTTGAAACAGAGCTAGCGCTAGTAACTATGTAGTAGAGTATCAATATAAAGAACGGCAACGCTGCCAGGTTTAAAAAATGGGGGTGCGCATCTCCAAGCAGAAACGACCAAGCCGGAAATTCATCAATCGCACCCCGAATTACGCGCGAAGGTCCCCACCAACCCTCATCAGGAACAAAGCCTCCCTTCTCGGCTCGTTTCCATCCCATTACACCGGCGATATTTGAACCAAATGGCAAAACGACGGCCGCAAAAGTTGCGAGCAGCCCTGAGCCACCAATAACAACACGCACGACCTGAAAGATAACGGCGCTGTAAAAAGCCAACGAAAATGCTAAGATCGTATGGTATGTATCCCAGGCAGGAATATAGAGCAGTGCGCTAAGCATCGCTCCAAATCGGTACCAGAATACGTAGTAATTGAGCGTTGCGCCCTCCATCCACGGCTCACGTGGTACAACGGGCGAGTCCATCGCCGATGCCAGTAGAGCATAATCGCGTAGACGCTCCCCCATCGAAATAAAATCTGGCCACAGTAGGCACATCCAATAGGCCGAGATAAACACCACGGCGAACATTAAGAGGGGATAAAACTCTGCCCTTAAGATCTTGCTCTTACGCTTGCCAAAGATGTAGCCGGTTAGGGCGAACACCCATACAAATGCAACCAGATATAGCGCTGCTTGCGGCCAACCTGTACCGACTACAACACCTAGCGAGAGTAGGATACGCGCCAGCAGGAACTTTAACAGCGGTGCCAGAAGTAACGTGGCAAAAACAAACTCAAAGACCGGTGCGGCAAAGAAGCAGCCAATAACGCCCAGTAGAGCGACAAGCAGGAGGGTGTTCATCTATTAAATCCACTCATATACGACGGGTTAAACTTGGATAGGTAGGTGCGGTAGATATCGGTTTTGCCGAACGATGCCACCTTCGTAAAGATCTCCGGATGCTCATCAAACTTGGACAGAATGAGCGGACGATAGCTTGTTCTCTCAATCGCACCTATCACAACAAAATCTACGCCGTACTGTGCCAAGTATCCCTTGGTGAGCTCTAGATCTTCACTGGTATAAATTGTGCGAATCGCTTTTTTTCTAACGGGGACCTCCACGTCTGCTAGGCCACGTTGCCTAACGTGATGCTCCCAACCCATCACAGTGGGAAGCCCTGTATGCATGGCGATACGGGTGAACTCACGATAGCTATCACCCTGTGCCTCTACGATTACTGCGATGCCCTTAACATTTTTATTCAGCCATGCGATCGCTTGGGCATCATCGCTGTACATCTCGGGAAGATAGGCGAGGCCATCTAGAGTATAGTGACGCTTAGGAACTCGATCCAACATTACCGTTGCCGTAATATTAAAGGCAGTCCCTAGCAGGATTAAGGTAGCGAAGATGGCAGGTACCGCTGTGGCGCATCGACGAACTCTTCGCCCACCGTAAAGCCCTAGCATTTGAAAGGCGTAGTACGCACAGATTAGCGTTGAGATACCCGCCAAGATCCAGACCGCCATATACCCTTTAAAGAGTGTGTTCATGCGGTCTAGGAGATAAAATAGCTCCAGCATAACGATCAAAAATGCGGCGAAGCTGGCAAATATACAGACAAGCTTCTTCTCATCTGAGTCGTAACGCGCCCATAGCGCAAGATAAGCGCCAGCTACAACGATTGCGCAGTATAGAACTGTGCCCCACGGTTGATGTCCGATACCTTTAGAGATACTAAGCAGAAGCGGCAACACAGTTACCATGAACAGGAGTGCGGCAAGTAGATAGTTCGGTACAGAGAACTTTTTTGCTTTAGGTGTGCGTAATAAAGCGATAACTGCGATCGAGAGTAGCGTTCCAACCATCCAGTAACCAAGAACCCGCAGCAGCTTCAGGAACGAGTTAAACTCAGGGTGATAGACCCAGCCCCAGCCCCCTGCTGGCCTGAAGTTAGCGCCGAGCCTATATAGATAGACAGCTAACCATGCGCATACGCCGATAATAAGCGCGTCCCAGAGAAAGGCGACCGTGCGGGTAAAGAGCGTTACGAGCGCTATCTCTCCAAGGCTCTTGGTTCCATCTGTATGGTTTGGTGGCGTCCAAAAAAGCGGAATACGGGCCGTTACGACTAAGATTCCGACCACCGCACCAAATGTAATAAAATCCCAGGTATTTATACCGAATAGGGCTCCTACCATGCCGCCAAGTAGGGCGCGCAAAAAAGCGCCGTGTAAAGAATACCGGCTAGCTCCATCAAGAAAGACAAGTGCTGCTAAACCAAGCACAGTTACCGCAAATGGAATCGCTATAACGTGCGCATGTAGGTCTGCAAATAGCAGCGACCAGGAGGTGTATTCAAGAAAGCAGGGTGCCGTAAAAACGCGCGTTGAGGCCCAGAAGGTATCGAAGTTAATCTTCTTCCCGTCGACAAATACGAGCCGCAGCACCTCCGGATCGCTCGCTAGAACCAGAAAAGCTGCGCCGTAGGCTGCAAATGACTTTGCGCGTGTAAGTAGGAGCAGCAGCCCAAATAGCGACGATCCGATCAGGCCGGCTATGGTTGAAATAGCGAGGTTATATCCAACTGCAACCGATATTCCGGTTAGCTTTAAGAGTGCTGCGATAAAATAGATCCCTAGATAATAGTAGCTCATCGAGCTCCCTGCTGCCCACGGATCCTGTGGCGGCAGGTGATCGTTCCTAACGAAGAAGTTAAGGAGCGTTGAGTCCATCGGCTTCTCGCCCCAGAAGATCTCTGGGTTGAAAAACCTAATAATTGCGAAAAATAGAGTGAGGCCTAAGAAAACACCCTCTATAGGCACGGCAAAACGACTCAGCAGTTCGCGCAGTTCGCGCTTTGAGATTAGCCCACGAGCATATCCGATATAGCCGGCGAATATAAGCAGAACGAAGGTGAGAATAATGATGCTGTTGCCCTCGCCCGCTAGTCCCCACAGGGTTAAAAGCCAACACAACCCAGAAAAAACGAAGACCCCGCATACCTTAGATAAGCCGTACCCACGGTCGGGTGCCTTAGGGGCCATCCAGGCGATATAGGGCAACACAGCAAAGCTGAGCACCTCAAGCACAAGGAGCCAGAGTAGGAGATCTAACAAACCAAGGTTTTGCACAGTAGAAAGCAATACTAGACGGTTAACTTCATTCTGTATCTGTACCGTAAGGTCCTTATCACACGCTACCCCCATTATTTGGGCAACCATGTTATCATGGCTAGACCCAGTAAATAGTTATGCAACACCCACACCCCTCTAAATGTGGCAACTTCAGCTCTTGTGTTACACTGCGCCTATGCCACTTGTTGAATCTACATTTAAGCCTAGCGCTATCGTTAGAAACGCAACGCTACAGACCGTCCTACCATCGATCGCGCGTCGTACTGCAATGCAGCCCTTCATTCGCGAGATACTGGAGCTAGCAGATGGCGATATGCTTGAGCTCGACTGGCTCCGTTCTAATCAAACTACCCTCGCAGTTATTAATCATGGACTTGAGGGCTCAACCAAAAGTAGCTATGTACGGGGCATGGCGCACGCCCTGCAGTTAGCGGGCTTTGATGTGCTGGCCTGGAATATGCGGGGATGTGGCAGCGCGCGCAATCGACTTGCCACTTGGTATCATAGTGGTCAGAGCGACGACCTGCGTGCCGTCCTAGCTTATGCGCACTCAAAACATATTGGCCCTATAGTTCTGATCGGTTTTAGCGTCGGAGGAAATATCCTTCTTAAGTATCTGGGAGAGGAGCGCCGTAGCATCTCTCCCCGTATTAAGGCCGCTGTGGCCATCTCTGTACCGATGGATCTGCGCGGCTCCGCCGATGTATTGGCAAAACCTTCTAACGCCCTCTACATGCGCTATCTCTTAAAGCCGCTCCGGTCTCGTATGATAGAGAAGGCCGCTCGATTTCCAGAGCTGTTTAACCTTAGCGGTCTTTCAGAGATGCGTACCTTTAGGGAGTTCGACGCTCGCTTTACAGCTCCGCTGCACGGCTTTGACTCCGTTGATCACTACTGGGATAGCTGCAGCTCAAAGCATTATCTTGCTGGCATATCGATACCCACCCTGGCTGTCAGCGCCCTGGACGATCCATTTCTATCCCCGGAATGCTTCCCATCTGAAGAGGCCCGTTCAAGTCGCTCCCTCTATCTTGAGACCCCGCAACACGGCGGCCATGTTGGGTTCATCTCATCCCTTAATCTCCGTACAACTTGGATCGAGGGACGAACTGTTCAGTTTCTTGCCAACCCCTTGTAACAACTCAGATATTTAATATAATCACCCCTCTTAAGGCACACTTTACTCGCACATATGAATAAGATTATAAAACAGTGTAACATTAGGCATTAAAGGGCCTCCACGGATTAGAGAATATTGTTATGCCAGAGGTAGTTCCACCTAATATTAAACCAGTTGCTGAGGGTGATATTTTTTCGCGCCTCTTTTACCCTACGGCTGCGGCACTTGCGTTAATGCTTGGAGAGGGTTGCGCTACGTATACAAACACAGGGGCACTTACAGGGGTAAATATAAAAGAGCGCCAATTATCCCCTTTATTAAAGGCCGAGCGCGAGGCTGCTGACCTTGCTCATGAGCGCGAACACGCCCTTAACGTCGCCCACAGTCACGGCATGAATAACGTCGTATACCTTGCCTCCAACGGCGAGCTTAGCACCTCCTTTAAAGAGGTCTTCAAAGCCTCCGGCACAACTCAAGGTTTGCACTCAGTTGAGATGACCGTCAGAGAAAATGGTAGCGAGCTTAATTTAAAGATGCGAGATCTAGAGCTCTGGAAGGATGCTCAAAGAAACAAGCTCCGCGAGAGGCCCCTGCTAGGCGTTCTCTTTGATCTTAGCGGTAAGGTCGTAGACCCAAATAATCCTAACATAAAGTTCGACCCAGTAGAGCCGTTTATATCCACTGCTAAGCATGGCGCAGTCTCTAACTTTATTCGCTAAGCACGTAACTATAATCGGGCCATAATTGGGGATCCTAATAGATGGGCGGAGGGTCCAGGTTGGTGTAAGAATTGCTTCCTACACCAACCTATAACCTTCTACATGGATCGTGGTCGATATGCCCAGACTAGTACGGAGATACCCGCAACTCCCAAGCCTACCGACAACAGAACCGCTTGAAAACCGAACGCCTCTGCAGCATACCCGAGCCTCAAATTGACGACTCCATAGAGCGCTGTTGCCAACGCCCCCTGAATCGACGATACGGTTGCTCGGATATGTGACGGTGTCTGGTGGTGCAACGCACTACTAAAGACAACCGGCACCGCTCCTCGACATACCTGGTGTAACGCTCCAAAGAGAAACCCCCATGATACAAGCAGTAGACCGAACAACATGTGGCCAAGCACCAGACAGATCGCAAACCCCACAAAGATGCTAGATAGCACCGAGTGAGTGTTTTTGAACCGCCTGGCCGCAAGCGACGCAACTGCGGCTACTAGCTGATAGAACGCAAAGATCCTACCCTGCTCCTTAACCGACCATCCAGAGCCCGCGAAGTAGATCGGATAGAACCAAACTACAAGCCACGAACCTACCCCTAGAACGCTCCACGCTACGATAATCCATCGTAACTTAAAGTTCTCTAGGATACAGAAACGAAACACCCCTGCTAGTTGTCTGACGCTCACCAAACGCTTCTCCTTGATTGTCGGCGGCTCCTTCAGGGTTAAGACCAGCAAAAACTGGAGCACCATAAAGCCCGCTGAAACCAGGAACGGCAAGCGCTCGTTAATCTCGACAAGGAACCCGCTACTCAAGTTAGCAAGAGCGCTGACAACGAACATGCCAGCAGCCCCCCATGCAGCCCAGCACGCGAAGCTCTTACTCTCTTTACGAACCACGAGGGTATCGTAGAGCAGCGCTCCATCCGCACCGGCCGTAAAGGCCATACCAACACCGAGCAGGATCTCCGCCGTTAGAAACTCCGCAAAGGAGCTTCCATAGGCATAGATCAGATCTCCTACGAGACACAGCGCCACACCGATCATGAGACACGCCTTGCGGCTTTTAACATCTGCCAGATATCCCGTAGGGATAATGCAGAGCGCTAAAGTGACAGCGAACGCCCCTTGCAGAAACCAGATCATGCCGGGCGTCAGCCCGTACTTAACCCAGTACGGCATGAGCATCGGCATAACGATCCCCATCACACCACTGAGCGTTGCAATAGCAACGCACACCGGCAGATTCCACCACAAGCGCCCACGAGAACGCACAGAAAGAACACACAACTTAAACATTTTAACCTCCTTAGTTACTGAACACCTACGCCCAGTTAACGAGTCGAATGTTGTTGGTTTATAATTAGCGCTAGGAATAAGGCCCTATGGAATAAAGGGCCCGCTTTCGGATAGAAACCGCTCTGAATATGAGTATGTATGGATAGGGGAACTAGTTAGCTGGACGCAGGGGATAGGAAACTTCTACTCGTATTTAATTGTGCGAAGGGGTTAGTGTGGCCTGTGCGATCTCCGGTATTGGCCCAATCTCCGGTATTAGATAGACCGCCCACATAGGTCGCCTGGCCCGCAGAGCCGTGACTAATCACAGTCGCGGGCACGACCCTAGGAACCCATGAAAAGGGCATCGCTTTGGGCGCATCAACACAGGTTATAGAAGTAAAAAACGATCTCATGTTGATGAGTGTAGCACACTCTGAACTGCTATGGGGGAAATATTTCAGATTTAAAAGCCTCTATACGATTGAGCCTGGTAGTCAGATCGAGGACATCTATAAATTCGATTTATAGCCCTATACGAAGCGCTCAAAGATAGAATCTGAGAGCGCGATTCCCTTATCAGTAAGGGCGATCGCATCCCCCTCTTCCTGAATGAAGCCGCCCTCTTGAAGCTGCTCTATAAGCTCGCCGTAGTGCACTGCATAAGGCTCACCGAAATAGCGCTCGAAGGCCAACTTTGAGACCCCCTCTGAACGGCGTAGCCCTAGATAAAAGAACTCAAAGCTAAGGGCCTTACTGTCTAGAGTCTCACGCCACGAGAGCGCAGAGCCCGCAGCAACTCGCTTCATATACTCTGCGGGCAACGCAAAGGTACTCCAGCGATCGGCGCTGACCCGGTGCTCCCCGTTATAGTTCGCTACATAGCTGTGTGCACCAGCACCGATACCGAGATAGTCCTGACCGACCCAGTAGGCGCTATTATGAACACTCTCGAAATTATGTTTGGCATAATTACTGATCTCGTAGCGCTTAAATCCGGCGGCGGCTAGATCGTGTGGAATAATACGGAGCATCTCCACTACATCATCCTCAGGTGGCATGTGCAGCAGCCCACGCCGCTCTCGCTGAAAAAATGGAGTGCCCTGCTCAATCGTGAGCGCATAGGTTGAAAGGTGTGTAATGGGGAGCGCCACTGCGCATGCAAGGTCATAGCGGAGCTGCTCAACGCTCTGCTCAGGAACTCCGAAGATAATATCGATACTTACGTTTGTAATCCCTGCAGCTCTCGCCATTCCTACAGCGTTGCTTGCATCCTCTGCGGAGTGATCCCTGCCGAGCAACTTAAGGCGCGCAGCGTCAAAGGACTGCACGCCGAAACTTATCCGATTTACCCCATTCGCACGGTACCCTTCATAACGTGCGCGTTCAGGTTGCGACGGATTCGCTTCTAATGTGACCTCAGCATCGGAATCGAGTGCGAAGAGCTCTCCTGCATAACTGATAATCCTTCCTATAGCCTCTGGACTAAGGAGTGAGGGCGTTCCTCCTCCAAAAAATATCGAACGTATCGGCCTGGCAATAAAGCGCGCATCTGCCCTGTAAGACGAGAGCTCCCTACATAGCGCTTCGACATATTCAAGCTCCGGAAGAGCTGGCGTAGCATAGGTGTTAAAATCGCAGTACGGGCACTTCTTAGAGCAGAACGGCACATGAATATAGAGCGAGAACGGGCGTTCAATCATCGCCGTGAGGCTTTGCGGCGAGCCTTTCTTTGAGCCTCCAGTCGAGTACGCTCATCCTCAGGCAATCGCTGCCCACCTACTGACTGCTCAGGCTGCTCTGTATCCTCACCCTCCGCAACCTCAGTACCGTGCGTAAGCTGCATCTGCTTCTCACGCTCGGCGTGTCGGCGGCGCTCCTCTTCGATATGTGCCACGACCTGCTCTACTGCGGGAACGTCGTGATACATAAGACGGCGTACCACGTTGGTCTTCATCTCCTCAAGCATCGCTTGAAAGAGCACAAAGCCCTCCTTCTGATACTCGTGGAGCGGATTTTTCTGGGCATAGCCACGTAGTCCGATACCCTCTCTCAGATAGTCCATCTCCTGCAAGTGCTGCCTCCAGTGAGAATCAACCCCCTCAAGCATCGTATCCTGCTCAACAAACTCAAACCCTATTAAGGTACCCTGCTCAATTGCACCCCGATTAAGCTGTGGCGCAACCCCGATGGCGCTCAGTCCGACAAGTTTTGCGCTCTGCTCGGCCGCGTGACCTTCATAAAGCTCTCGTGCTCGCTCGCGCAGAGTGTCAAAGACCGACTGCTGATCGAGGCTAAGCTCGCTTGGAAACTCAAACTCACGCCCAGTAATAAACTTAAAGTGCTCTGCTAGCTTGGCCAGGTCCCAATCCATCGGCTTGCTGCGTTGATCGCATATATTCTGAACTGAGGCCTCTATCAGGTCGTCCAGAATCTCAATAATCTCTGCGCGCACCCCTTCGTTACGGAGAATTCGTGCGCGTAGGTTATAGATCACCTGCCGCTGCTTATTCATAACGTCATCGTATTCAGTGACGTGCTTGCGGCTCTCAAAGTGCATCGCCTCAACACGCTTTTGCGCGCCCTCTATGGTGCGACTCATCAGGGAGTTGTCGAGCGCCATGCCCTCCTCCCAACCCATACGAGACATAAGTTGTTGTAACCGTTCGCCCTGAAAGCGGACCATCAGATCGTCTTCAAGTGAGATGTAGAATCGAGATTCGCCCGGGTCACCTTGACGACCGGCACGACCCCGCAGCTGGTTATCGATACGTCTTGATTCGTGTCGCTCCGTGCCCATTACAAACAGGCCACCCGCCTCAACTACTCGTTGATGCTCCTGCTTGCAGCTCTCTTGATGACGCTCCAAGGCCTGCTGAAAAGCCACGTCGTTTGGATCGCGGGTCTTAGCCTCAGAAGCTGCCAGGAACTCAGGATTTCCTCCAAGCAAGATATCCGTACCTCGTCCCGCCATATTGGTTGAGATCGTAACCGCGCCAAAGCTGCCAGCTTGCGCAATAATCTCAGCCTCTCGTTGGTGTTGCTTGGCGTTTAGCACGTTGTGGGGAACGTTATTAGCGGTCAGCATTTTAGAGAGGTGCTCACTCTGATCTATACTGATAGTACCAACAAGGATCGGCTGACCTTTAGCGTGAATCTTGGCGATATCGTGCACAACTGCGTCGTACTTTTCACGACGAGACCTATAAACCAGATCAACGTGGTTGCGACGAAGCATGTTGCGGTTGGTCGGGATAAGCGCAACCTCAAGGGTATATATCTGCTTAAACTCTGCTGCCTCCGTGTCTGCTGTGCCGGTCATACCGCCGAGCTTCTCGTACATACGGAAATAGTTCTGAAAGGTAATCGAAGCGAGTGTTTGGTTTTCGCGCGCTACCTGCACACCCTCCTTGGCCTCAATCGCTTGATGTAGCCCGTTTGACCAGCGGCGCCCAGGCATCAGGCGTCCGGTAAACTCATCAACGATAATGACCTGCCCATTCTGGACCACATAATCAACATCGCGCTCAAATGATGTGTGCGCCCGTAACGCTTGGGTCAGATGGTGCAGAGCCTCTATGTTCGATGGATCGTAGAGATTATCAACGCCGAGTAATCGCTCAGCGTTTTTTATTCCGCTCTCGGTCATATTGGGCTGTTTGCTCTTAAGATCCATCTCAAAATCGCTACCTTTAACCAGGTGCGGTACGATCTTATTAATCTGTAGGTATTTATCGGTCGACTCCTCAGCTGGCCCCGATATGATGAGTGGAGTACGCGCCTCATCGATTAGGATTGAATCTACTTCGTCAACTATTGCGAAGTAGTGCCCACGCTGCATCATCTCGCTCGCCGAGAACTTCATATTATCGCGTAGGTAGTCGAATCCGAACTCGTTATTCTGTCCGTAAGTTATATCGGCATCGTATGCCAGCTTCTTCTCCTCCTCGTTCATGCCGTGATAGACACAGCCAACCGAGAGGCCCAAAAATGTGTGAATCCTACCCATCCACTCAGCATCACGTTTAGCGAGGTAGTCGTTGACGGTTACAACGTGCACCCCTTTGCCAGTTAGCGCATTAAGATAGGAGGGCAACGTCGCTACGAGGGTCTTACCCTCTCCGGTCCTCATCTCAGCGATCATATTGTTATGCAGAATTGCGCCACCTATTAGCTGCACATCGAAGTGCCGCATGCCAACCACACGACGGCTGGCTTCACGCACAACCGCAAAGGCTTCCGGTAAAAGGGAATCGATCGTCTCTCCGTTGGCGAGCCGCTCCTTAAAGAGCGTAGTCTGAGCACGGAGAACATCGTCGCTCATCGGCTGAAACGTGCGCTCGAGATCGTTAATCTTCATGACGACCGGCTTAAGGGACTTGAGGATACGATCGTTACGAGTGCCGAATATCTTTTTTGCCAGGTAAACTAACATAATTGTACTTGGGTACTATCCATGGCTCAACGCCTTTTAGGAGTATCTTCAATAACCTGTAGGAGGTACGAACGAAAGATCTACCTACTTTACTGATGCGTTCTTTTCTCGCTTTACTATAGAGCACACGGCCCAAGGTGTAAAAGGGGGTCAGATTTACGCGGCCAAGCTTTGCGCGCTACTTTAAGTAACTTAAAGTATCCTGCGCCCCCACTTCTCGATTGCTAGGAGCCGATGCTCCAGGCCAATACCGCCTTGGCCACATGGAGTCGACTCTCCGCTTGGTCAAATACTATCGATTGAGCTGAATCGATCACCTCATCTGTAACCTCCTCTCCCCTATGAGCTGGCAAACAATGCATAAACTTCACATGCACGGGGGCCTTTCCCATCAGATCTTTATTAACCTGATAGCCCTTAAAGGATTCGAGACGAGCAGCCCTCTGATCCTCCTGCCCCATTGAGATAAATGTATCGGTATAGACGATATCGGCGTCCTTAATTACGGCGCTCGGCTCCCTTACGAACTCAATCGATTGCTCCTTATTAACCCGTAATGAATGCGTAACCTCCTGCTCCCTAATCGGTACCTCATAGCCAGCCGGACTCGCCACCGCCACACTATGCCCACGCATCACACAGGCCTGAACTAGGGATGTAGCAACGTTATTACCGTCCCCGATATAGGAAACCTTCAGCCCCCTGCCTCTCTGCGCAGAGAATTGCTCCATAGTTACAACATCTGCAATGGCCTGACACGGATGGTGCTGATCGCATAAGGCATTAATAACCGGAACCTTCACCGCCGCGCTCAAAAGAGCGATGGTCTCATGTCGAAAGACACGGGCTATGATCACATCACAGAACCTCTCAATATTGCGACCGATATCAGGCACAGACTCTCGGCCGGCCTGATTTCCTCCACTCGCAAAGATCTGCTCACTAGAGAGAAAGATCGGATGGCCACCCAAGGCAACGGTTGCAACTTCAAAACTTACCTTAGTTCGAAGTGAGGGTTTCTCAAACACAAGCGCCACAAAGCGCCCCGCTAAGGGGAGATCCTCGGATATGCCCTGCAAACGCCCGACTCGAAAACGATCCGCCATCTCAATAATAGAGTTAAGCTCCTTTACAGAGAGATCTGAGATCTTTGTTATACCTTTCATAGCCCTCCCGGCAGATTCTATAGTGACAGCACGATACCGCTATAACGATGATATGCAATCACTATTCAATGCAATCTTAGCTAATTACTACCCACCCAAAAGATACTCGTGGCACCCAAGTCAACTATATATCACTTTTCAATCGATCTCTCAGATATGGACCGCGGGGTGTATCAGAGCCTTAAGTTGCCGGTAGCGTTACACCCCTCGGAAAGCCCTGAATTTATGCTCACAAGGGTTCTGGCATGGGCCCTTGAATTCGAAGAGGGGATAGCTTTCTCCCCCGGGGTCGGCTCACCAGAGGAACCAACGCTCTCAATCAAGGGGCTGGACGGCACTTATAACAGCTGGATCGAGATCGGAGCACCAGACTCAGAGCGACTTCATAAAGCGACTAAAATAGCTCAGCGCGTGGCGGTATACTGCCACCGCTCTGCGGATAACGTGTTTCAGCAGTTGCTGCAAAAACAGATCTATAGAGGTACGGAAGTTCCCCTATATTCATTCGAAGAGGGCTTTATCAGCTTACTGGTCAAAGCGTTAGAGCGCAGAAATAAAATGAGCGTATCACGAAGCGATCAGACCATCTACGTCGCTCTTAACGGCCAGGATCTCTCCTCCCATATTATGGAAAGAAGGCTTGCTTGAGATCCACTACCCGTTCTTAACTCCGCGCTGGGTGGGCCCTTTAATTAAACCCAGGAAACTCCTGCTTATGCCGCTGTAAGATCGGTAACGCTTTTTCAATTAGGGGCTCGATCTCACTATCACCTTCGGGTAACAGTTGTGCCAATGCGATAAGGGCTCGTGCATAACGCATCGAGGTAAGGTCGTTACGACTCTCGAGTAACACCTTTAGCCCACGCATAGTCTGTTGAGATTCAACGAGTTTGCCAGCGTTGTACTGAGCTTTCCCAAGGCGCTCAAGCATAATGCTTTTAATGTTGAAATTAGCCCGCCCATCCATTCTCTCCATCGAGTCCATCTGACTCTGGATTATTTTACAGACACGCTCAGGGTCTTGCTCCATGTTTGCAAGCTGCGCCTCAACATCTCTCACCTTGAGGAGCACCCCCTCTGCAAACTTCGAAGGAAGGTTAGAAATAGCATCATACGCTAAGTTTAGATATTCCCTTGCCCGTTCAGTATTGGTATGGGCTCGCAGATAGACGCATACCAAACTAGCTAGAATCGATCCCTCGACGCATGCTCGCTCAATCCCCTGCAGCTCTCTTGCCTCGCACAACAACTTTTCTAGCTCCTGACAGGCTCCCTGCAGATCCCCGCCGAAGGCCTTCTCAGCGACAGAGGTCTCGGCTCGCACAAGCAGTCTATGCTGCGCTGGCATATTGCTAACTAAATCTGCAATAGAGGCAAGAACCTCTCTCGCTTCCGCATGCAGGTTACGTGAACCGTACAACATCGTTAATGTATCGGCCGACTGCATAGCCTCATTGTCATAGCCCTCTTGCAGGCAGATATCGAGACTCACTCTAAGCATATTCTCAGCCGCTTCAAATTCATTGAGCTCAACAAGGGTCTCTGCTAGGGCGATCCTTATTTCTACCGCCTGCTGAGAGGAGTCTCCTTGTTGCTCAATAATTTCGCGCAGTAACTTAGCACGGAGCACTCGGGCCTCAGCGAAATCGCCCGCCTTATGTGCCATGGTAGCGACCTTGAGCCTAATAATTTCAGTGGTCTCAGGTGTCTCTCCGTTGATCTCAGCTGTGAGCAAAGCCTCTCGCACTAGAAGCCCAGCCATCTTAAATCTCCCCTCCGCCTCCTCATCTGCAGATGCTTCAACCAGCATCTCTACAAGCTCAGATCTACTCTCTTTAGGAACTGTTGAGATGGTATTAAAGAGCTGCACCATAAAGCGCCCGTGCGTTACAAGATCGCCCTCCCTACTAGCTAAATTAGCTTGCCCTATCAACACATGCTTCTCCAAAAGGGAGTTGGGTGCATGTCTCTCTACCCAATATCCAACATAGCTCCACAAAGAACGTGCTTCATCAAATCGCCCGAGCTTTCCTAGCATCTCGGCTTTAACGGTTCGCAGCTTATGGAGTTCCTCCATCGGAGTAGATTGGTTAGTAGCACGCAGCTGAATCGTCTCTGTTAAGTAACGCTCCGCATCTACTACCTCGCCATAAACATTAAGCATGTAGGCTGCCTGCTCCCGTACATCTGCACGCAGCGCATTGCTCGATATCGCCGAAGTATCAGAGATCTCAACTGCTCGCATAATGCAGTTTAGGGCTCTGCCGCTGTTATAGCCTCGGAGCTCCTTCAATGCTGTCTGAAGGAGTCTACCGATCTCATCTATATGGGATACCGCCTCTACTGCAGGCTTGCTGATTGATGAATCCGGTCGTTTGTTATCGCCTTTTTGTGGAAACATAGTGTTATAATTATACAGAATCTTGCCTTAAATTGCGAACTAGCTCGCCTCTTAACGCTTTAAAAAGACCGATTCGAACTATAAACGGTCACTATTCCTCGTGCTTTACAGCTGTATACGTTAATACTCAGAGGAGTCGGTATTTGTACGTAACTGCCCCACCTTTCTTTTCGTCCCCCGATCGGGGACGGCAGATTTTGTGAATAGTTAATGTTATCACCCCCGATTTGCTATGCAAATCGACCCCTGCGGAGTTACCACTCCCACGAAAATATGTGGGCTACTCTTGAAACCTATTTCGCAAAATCAATTTCTCAGTTAGAGGTAATGGAGACCATATGACAGACCAAGGCACCCGTAACCCCTCAATCCGCTCGATAATGATGCCGCGTGATACTAATGCGCTCGGCAGCATCTTCGGGGGGCATATTTTAAGCCTCCTCGACTTAGCCGCCGGTCAGCATGCCCGTTCGGTCTCGCCTAAGAAGTACGTTACTAAGGTGATGCGCGAGGTTGAGTTTATAGCCCCTGTATTTATCGGGGATTCGGTTAGCTTTTATTGTAGCACCTTAGCTATAGGAAGAACCTCTATCACCATTAAGGTTGAAGTTGAGGCTACGCGTGGCGTTGATTCACTCCATACCACAGCCGTAACAACGGCAGAGGTTGTGATGGTTGCTGTTGACTCAAATCACCACCCTATACCGATATTCGATCAGGCATAGTACTCGATTCGTTACTCGGTAACATAATCGTTAATGCCCCGATCTTTACCAACTCCTGCACAAATAAGAGAAATGAATTAAAGGCCTCCTCTTCGCTCTGATGCGAAGCCCCCTGCAAATAGCCCTCTGCAAGCTCACTAAGCGTTAAAGAAACAGAGCTCTCGCCTCTGTGCGCCATCATAAGGCTGGCCACACTCTCCGGCACCTCGCTCCAGAATACTCCGTAATCAAACGGGCGTGCTCCAATCAGCGCATGTCGGCGCAGAGCGATAGCGCTAAGCTCCCCAGTTTTTAGAAAATGTTGCCTTAGGGCCTCAATATCATAATGCAGTAAGCAACAACGAAGCAGGGTCGGTACATACGCGACACAATTGAGGAGCTCCTGCACCTTCATGTTTGATATCTGATTAAAGATCTCGGTGGATTGTGGTGCCACCGACTCATTTAGAGCCTTGCGAATCTCAAGAGCTGCCTGCTCAAACCCGACAACCTCAAGTAGCTCGGGCTCGCTCTTGCAGAGCGGCGCAAGCTGTTGCTCGATAAAGTCACGCAGAGAGAGTCCTAAGCTTTGGCTATGAATGCCTCGCCATGGGGAGACCTGATGAACGCGCTGCGCCACCTCTGCTGGTGAGAAGGGCCCCATTGATCCTGGCCAACTACGCCTAAGAATAGCCAACGTTAGGGGAAATGCAGTGCTGAGGATGCCACCCTCGGCCATAAACACGCTGCTTGTGTAGACCTTAAGCCTAGCAGGGTCCATCTTAGAGAGATCTTCTATCTCTTCAGGTGAAAGCCCCTGAAATTTTTTGCTGTAGAGCGCTACTCGCTCATCCTGTGTCGGAGGGAGCTCAATACCATCGAGCACAAGTTGCCTAAATGCTGATAGTATTGCAGCTAGCGCCATACCTAACGCCCCTCTCCGAAACCGGCATGCTGCATTATTACCTGATCGGCCATTACGGTTTCAGCCAGCAGCCTATCTACGGAGGGGAGTAGATTATCCCACTCTACAAGGACGGAGGTTGGTCCGGTTAACTCTATCGTCTTTTTAAAAAGCTCCCATACCTCCGGTTGCACGGGACCATCGTGGCTATCGATAATAGAGCCATCATCAGTGGGTACCCATCCGGCCAGGTGAATCTGTCCGACCCGCTCAAGTGGTAGCGAGGAGATAAAGTGCTGGGCATCGTAGCCATGAAACTGAGAGTTTAGGTAAACGTTGGTAATATCAAGCAAGAGCCCGCAATCTGCCCGCGTTACGATCTCAGATATAAACTCACCCTCCGACATCTCTCGATCGGATACAGTAACGTAACGGGTCACGTTCTCTAACAAAAATGGGAGCTCAAGCTCCTGCTGAACGATCTTAACCCTTTCGACAACGTGCTCAACCGTTTCCTTGTTAAATGGCAGCGGCATAAGGTCGAGCATATTTGTGTGATCGACCTTGGTAAAACAGAGGTGGTCTGAGGTCCAGGGCGAGCCGATATCTATACAGAATTTTTTCAATCTTCTGAGATACTCCCTATCAAGTGGATCGGTTGAACCGATTGCGAGACAAACTCCGTGCGAGATAAGCTGGTATCGCTCGCTAATCTGCATTAAACGATCGCGCGAATACCCCCCAAAATCCATAAAGTCATCCGAGATGACCTCAAACCACTTAAAATCTGGGGTGGTTTTAAGGATCTGATCGAAATGCTCGTGGCGTAGTCCAGCTCCAGCACCAAGTATTGGCAGGTTAAAGTTCTTCTTCACTCGCGGATCCATACAAAATAGCAAAGGCCGTTCGAACACCGTATAAATTGACCTAAGAAGGGTCAAAGCACGCCATCCGAACAGCCCTTGTAAGCTTAAAAGACCTTACATCTTACCTGCGCAGCCCTTCTCGCCAGAGCACTTTTTATCGGAGGTGTCAGCCTTCTTATCCGAAGTATCCGCCTTCTCATCCGAAGTATCGGCCTTCTTCTCGCCTGAGCACTTCTTGTCGCCCGAGCAAGACTTCTCACCTGCTTCCTCCTGATCATGATCGTGCTCATTATGGTGATCAGCAAAAGCAGCCGTAGGCGCAGCTATGATACCGGCACCAGCCACGACACCGATTACAAGCCCAGATAACGATGAAAAAAGTTTTTTGTCTGTCATAATATACCTTTCTATTTTTACTATTTACGATCCTACTAGGGAACCGCTCTGATTAAGTTAACCAAACAGAAACCTACATACAACGGTAATTTAAGGCCCCTGAATCTTTAAGCTGCTGAGCCCCTCTCACCGATAATCCGTTCTACTGTATCAACTATCGCCTGGGTTGTTCGGTCAACCTCAACGTTAATGACCTCTCCTATTACGATCGCTCCAAACTTAGTCTTCGCCAAAGTCTCTGGAATAAGCGAAATATCAAACTCGCCTGTTGTCTTATCAACGCGGGTCAGGGTCAAACTAGCGCCGTTTAAAGCTATATAGCCCTTGGTAAAGAGATACTTCGTCCACTCTGGCGAACAACGAAATGTGACAACGCGACTATTATCTAATAGCTGCACATTACATACCTCGGCAACCGTATCCACGTGCCCAGATAGGATATGCCCACCAACTTCATCTCCAAAACGGAGGGATCGTTCAAAATTTATCTTCGAGCCCTTTGCAACATCTTTAAAGGAGCTGCGTTGTATCGTTTCTGGAACGAGATCAAAGGTAAGACTTGAGCTTGTAGGTATCGCGGTAACGGTCAAGCAACAACCGTCCAATGAAACGCTCGCTCCCTGCACAACTCCAGCAATCGCCCCCTGCGAGAACTCAACCTGCAGGGTTATGATATCCGCACGAGGCGTGACGGCCGTTACGGTTGCAATACCTTGAACTATACCGGTAAACATAAGGTTAGCTTACAGAAATGGGGCTGAAAACCCAAACAATAGGCGCCGCACCCCTAAACAATTGCAACAATTCGCTCCCAGATAGCTGTCGGCGAGACACCCTCCCCTGTTACCAGCACCTCGCTACGCTCCATATGATAGGCCTTCGCTATATCAGAAACGGAGCGCTGTTGCTCGCTTCTTCTAAGGGCGTCTATCTTAGTAATTACGACGATGCAGCTAATGCCCCTCTCAAAACAGAGGTGCTGAATTGCGAGCTCGTCCTCTTCGGGTAAGCGGCGACAGTCATTTAAGAGCACAACCCCTTTCAGATAGCGTCGTTCGCGCAAAAATGACACGGCGAGACGCGAGATCTCTTCACGCTGAGCTTTTGATAGCTTTGCGAATCCAAAGCCTGGCATATCAACGAGCGCTATACCGAATGGGTTCGCATTAAGCACACCCTCAATTTTGTAAAAATTGAGCTCCCTGGTCGAGCCTGGATTACCACTTACCCGCGCCAATTTTCTGGAGCTAAGTCTATTTATAAAGGTTGATTTACCAACGTTTGAGCGGCCAATAACGGCTACCTCAGGCATTGCATGCTTGCAGATCGCCTCAAGATTTGGGGCTCCAAACAAAAAGGCTGCATCTTTAATCTCAAGTGCTTTTTTTTCCGCTGTCATTGCAAGCACCTCCCTTTACAGAAAGGGACCGCTCTATACGTCCCAGACGTACTCCGAGCCAGATCATATAAACTGCGAGTAGCACCCACACGGCCGTGTATGACCAAAATAAAGCTGGGTATGAATCAGGTGTCATGCTCTCTCCTTCATCTTTTTATAAGCTCTTCATGTGCGGTTTCAATCCGGTAGCGCAACCACGCTAGAAATGCTGTCAGGCATAACAAAGCAATACAGGAAATGCAGAACGTCCAGATAAACGAGGGGTCCCTAAGACCGCCCTGCTCAATAACTTCTGGGTGCAGTCGCGCACTCTGAGGAAGGAGTTTAATTGAAAGATAAACCAGGGGAACAGAAGCTGCCCCCATAATTCCAAGCACGGATGCGTGGTCTGCGCTCCTACTAGGATCACCAAAGTTACGAAGAACTGTGAAGGAGAGAAATATAAGCCAGAGAACTAGAAAGGTAACGAGTCGCGGCTCCTCCCAACGAAACCAGGTGTTCCAAGCGCTATGCCCCCAGATCATTCCGGTAATTAATGTGACGGTGCACAATACGAAACCAACCTCTCCGCATGCGGTTGAGATTCGATCGGCAGCTCGGTTTCTAGTTGCGAGATACATGATACTTGCTACGAACACCGCTCCAAAAGCAACGTAACAGCAGAGAGCTGCCGGAACATGGAAGTAAAAAACTCTCTGCACAGCCCCCATCACTACCTCGTTCGGCACCACCATAAAGATCAAGTACTGCGCGGTCCCCACTAATAATAGGGTCAGCAGTCCGAAGATCGTAAATATGCGCGAAGTATTGGGCATATAGGGGTTATATCACACGCGCCTAGTCCCGAATAGCATACTCAAAAAGGTTAATACCTAGAGCGAAGTAGAGCGCATTGGCGCACAGCAGTATGGATGGCCAGGGGAGAGTGAGATCAATTGCGCCCCTAACAACTAGCTCAGTTGTCATCTCAACACCTGCAAAAAATAGTGGAAAAAGAAGGGGTAACGCTATAATAGGCAGCAAAACCCCACGCATACGCGAGGTGCTAGCTACCGCTGCAAGAACTACGATCAGCGCCGCTAGGGCACTCGCAGAACAGAGCCCTAACAACGCTAGCGGCAGCAATATAGTACTTAGCTGCTGATCGAGCGCGGCTGCCAGCACAACGAAGAGGAGTATAATGTTACAAAAAAACAGGAAGGTCATGCTAATGACCTTAGCCACATAAATCTGGCTCCCCGTTACTCCGGCCAGAAGCAGCCCCTCAAAGCCACGATTTTCAAGCTCCTGCTCATAAGCTCTGACAACAGAGGCCGTCGTGGTAAGGAGAAAAATAAGCCACAGTAGCATTGGGAAGACCCTGCTCGTATTCAATCGATCGAGCATCGCAGAGCTTATGCCAGCTCCTACCAGAGCCGACATAAGAATAGCGTTACAGAGCAGCAAGGTGAGGATCTCTTTGCCACGCAACTCTAGACGCGCCTCTTTTTGAAGTAGGACCAGTAGGACCCTCAGCCACTCGATCATCGATTAGCCTCCCGATAAAAGCCGACGATACGATCGATATCATCAGGCGTAGCCTTTGATCCTGTATCTGCAAGCACCTCGCCCGCGCTCAAAACAACTATGCGGTCGGCGATGCTCCGCAATCGATGGAGATCGTGCGTAGCAACGATCGATACAAGCTTGCTACCTGCACGCTCACGCTCGTCTCGCATAGCAGTTAGTAACAGCTCGGTTCCCCGCTCATCTAAGTTACTTGATGGCTCATCCAGTAAGAGCACCTCAGGCGAGGCTAGAAATGCGCGAGCTAGTCCAACCCTCGCCTGTGTGCCCCTCGACAGATCTCCAACTAAGATCTTGGCACTAGCACTTAGCCCCCAACGGGAGAGAATAGGCTCAACCTGCTGACGCTCCGTTACCTCTGAAAAGAGCTTTATATTCTCAGCTACTGTCAGGCGGCTATAGAGGAATGACTGATGAGATAAAAATCCTATGCGTCTCGTAGTCCTATCGATGGAGCCGCTATCGGCTCTGGCTAGCCCCGCCAGGATGCGTAGCAGGGTTGATTTCCCAGCTCCATTTGCTCCTAAAAGCAAAGTTATCTGACCCGCTACAAAGGAGAGGTTAAGACGATTAAGAACTCGCACAGCACCGAACGTCTTTGAGACGTTACGTACCTGAATAATGGGCTCACTCTCCACCATGGCGCTTAATATCATCCAGGACCTTTACCACCTCAAGGGACAAAGCCAACTTAGAGTGCTCAAAGTCCTCGGCGCTAACCTTCCCCATAGAATGATCGAGCTCAAGATCCTTAAGGGCCCTGAGCGCCCTCTCCTTTGAATCGAGTAAGGCTCTAAACGAATCACGCTCAATCGATTCAAGCGCACCATTAAGTGCTGGCTCAAAGAACGGTCCGATCAGAAAGGCCGTTAGCAAGGCAACAAGCAACAGTGAGGCAGGGATCCAGATACTCATATTGATTGTAGTCCCCTTTCCTTCTCTCTCTGCTTGGCCATTGCTTGGCGCGGCACAGGAACAGCAACAACTATACCGCCGATAATCATAAGTATAGCCCCATACCAAAGCCATACCTGCAGGGGATTAATAAAGAGCTTTAGAGAGGCCCTCGTTCCGGATTCATCGATACCGGCCAGCACGAGGTACACATCCTCACGTTGTCCCATACGGAGCGCCACCTCCGTCGTGGTTTCCTTGTTTTTGGGATAGAAGCGCAATTCAGGGCGGAGGGTCTCAAGTATAGAATCATCCTTAAGTGAGCGGAGTATTACCTGCGCCTGCACCGCCCCGTAATTTGCGTGCTCCTCTTCACGAACATTGCGCAGCTCCAGAGAGAACCGTCCAACGGTAAAGCGCTCACCTGGCCCCAAGGTAAACTCCCTCTCAATCTTGTGCGCCATTGAAGCTGTGATAGCTACCGTCATTACAAGCACACCGAAATGAATTATGTGCGCGCCGTACTTAATTCGTTGTCTACGAAAAAGTGTAGCGGCTGTGCTTGGTGACCAGGTTGAGGATTGAGTAACTCCGGCCTGGGCGCTTAAGCCCCGCTGCAGCTCACCTAATATCGTCATAAGAACGAAGAAGCAGAGCGAATACGAGAGCACCGGATAGAACTCTGTAATACCAGCCCATACAAGGGCGATCGCCACTAGAAAGCCGCCCAGAAACGGCAGGGTAAAGGCGCGCAGAAGATGGCTAAGCGAGGAGCGCTTCCAGGCGATAGTCGGCCCAATACCCATTAAAAACACCAGGGAAAGAAAGAGTGGCACGTTAACTGCGTTAAAGAACGGAATCCCTACCGTCTGTTTCTCTCCAGTAAAGGCCTCTGAAAAAACTGGAAACATCACCCCCCATAGTACCGCAAAGCAGATACTAAGGAGCACTAAATTATTGAGCAGAAAGACCGCCTCACGAGAGAAGAAGCTCTCAATGGCGCGGTCCGGTCGCAGCTCTTTACGACGATAGATCACAAGAACCACCGCCAACAGTATTATCCCCGATAGGTAGGCTAGAAAGACCCAACCGATATCGGTTGAGGCGAAGGCGTGCACACTTTGCACGATTCCCGAGCGTGTTAGGAACGTTCCAAATACGGTCAGCGCATATGTCAAAACGACAAGCGATATATTCCAGATCTTGAGCATGCCCTTGCGCTCCTGAACCATCACAGAGTGCAGTAGCGCAGTTGCTGTTAGCCAGGGTAACAGGGAGGCGTTCTCCACCGGATCCCAGGCCCAGAAGCCACCCCAACCGAGTTCAAGATATGCCCAGTGGCCACCCAGCACGACCCCAGCGGTTAAGAAGGTCCATGCTATCAGGGTCCAGCGACGCACGAGTCGGATCCAATCATTCGAGAGGTGCCCCGAGGCGAGTGCTGCCATACAGAAGGCGTAGGGGACCGCTAATCCGGTAAATCCTAGATAGAGCGTAGGGGGGTGAATAGCCATGTACTCATTCTGAAGCAGTGGATTGAGTCCGTTGCCATCGGGCATTACAAGTGCAGAGCGCAGATAGCGAAACGGATTAGTAAAGAAGAGGGTCACGGTTATAAAGAATAGCGGTGAGGTATTAAGAAATGCGTAGAGAAATGGCAAAAGTGGGCGTGGATACTTAACAGAGGCGCGCGCTACAAAGGCGCAATATGCAGCAACGAGGAAGCACCACAACAACATCGAGCCGTCCATACCGCCCCAGATCGCGGTGATCTTATAGATCCACGGCATCTCACGATTGGAGTACTGCCAGACGTACTGAATGGAATAGTCGTTCGTAACGAAGGAGTATCCGAGCCCCAAGAGTGCGCAACCGAGAGAGATCGCAACGGCTATCGTAACGCGCCGCAACGCTTCAACATGCGAGAGCGCCACATGAGAGCGCCGCCCTACTAAGCACCCAGCAACGACCCCAATTAGAGCTAAAAGCCAGGCCAAACAAAGCGCAAAATGTCCGAACTCTATCATCCCTTGCTCCTCATAAAGGTCACCCTACCTGCCTCTCTTTATCTATACTTTCTGGCATGGCTCCGGGCACAACGGGCTCATACTTTGAGGGGCATTGGGTCTGAAGCTTGGCTGCCAGTACAGAGCCCCCAACAAAGTCGCCATCGATCAGAACATCCCTGCCAGCAGCGAACATATCAGGCTTAAGCCCCTCGTATACTACCGGCACCGTAGCGTCGCCACCCTTGGGATCTGTGATATTAAAGGTAAGTACAATTTTGGGTTCTGTCTGGTAACTAATCGGATCAGCAACGCGCCCACCGATCCGAATCCGTGGCAGATCGTTAGCCGCAGCTTTTGTCACCAACTCCGAGGGCAAGAGAACCAGCGAGCTGGTACCGCGCGTCGCCTGAAAGACCAGAACGCCGCCAACAACAACAAAAAGTGAAACTAGTGTAATAAATATCCGACCCATATGCTTACTTATAGGGACCAAACAAAGCCCGAGGCTAGCGCAGGGGCCATTAAGTTTACTCGCTTCATAGGTATTCTATTATACCCCAACAACTTCGGCATAACCATGCAAAGGGGTAAATAGTTATCCTTACTGCTACTTTGCCCCCTCCTTATCTACCTCAATCCACTCCTTAAGCTCAGCACCGAGCTGTTTAGAGACGAAGAGCTTTAACTTATCGCGCAGCTTGTTCTCAATCTGTCTGACCCGCTCCTTACTCAGTGAGAGCTGATCGGAGAGCTGCTGCAGGGTCAAGATCTCCTCATTAACGACCCGTCCACGAAAAATGGTTCGCTCTTTGTCGGTCAGACCCTTTTCGAATTCAAGGATCGATCCTGTAAGAGCCTCGTGCAGCTGTCTTTTTGAAAGTGACTCTTCAATCGACTCCACACCGCTTGGAATAATTGAGAGCAGCGTTGAGTCGGAGTCCTCATGCAGGGGCGCATCGACACTGGCATCTGGGCTACCTAAACGCTGCGACATCTCGATTACATCAGACTCACGCACGTTAAGCTTTTCGGCGAGCAATCTGCTAGAGGGATAGATCCCCTCGCGCTCAAGTCGGTCACTCTCTTTTTTAAGATTAAAGAATAGCTTGCGCTGCGCCTGCGTGGTGCCGATCTTTACAAGACGCCAATTAGCGATCATGTAGCGGATAATATAGGCACGGATCCACCAAACGGCGTACGATGGGAACCTCACCCCTCTATAAGGGTCAAAATTATGGACGGCCTCAAGCAGTCCGATGTTTCCCTCCTGAATAAGATCGAGAACGTTCCTTGCAACCCTCTCATACTCCCGAGCAATCTTAACAACGAGCCATAGAGAGCCCGATACGAGCGTATAGGCAGCATCTTTATTCTTCGTCGCATAGTAATCGAGCGCCGCTGCGTGCTCATCCTCCCTCGAAAGGGGGGAGAATCGTCGCAACTCAGCCAGGTAAGCATTGAGCGCGCTATATGGAACAACGGCATCGGTGGCCTCATGCTCATCCTCCAACCGCGCATACCCCTCAGAGTGACTAGCAAGATCGGCCAATTCCAGCTCATGTTGTGCGGGTAACACCTCACTTGGCTCCAGTAACTCCCCCTCCTCCTCTTGGATAAGTTCCATATTGGCGGGCATGCTACTCTCTGTCCTAGGCTCAATAACCAAGGCCCCGGCGCTCCTCACCTTAGCCCCCTGGCTTCTTTTTTTTAAACGTGTTTTTGACACCTTAGCCCCATTATACGCCTTACTAGCGACCCAGAGATACTCTATACCCAGGGAGGTTTAAGCCACAACAGCGCCACTCCCTTGATCGGAGACGCTTAGTTTAGGGGTGAATAGTAGCTAACGGTAGCATTCGCAACGTTTAGGAATGCTCGTGCCGCCGTTTTTTACAATAACTGTTAAACCGATGTTTCATAGTTTCCATCAGATCCATATACTCCCCCCGTTGTTTAATAATTGGGGGTAATCCATATAATATGGCTCCTTACGTTAATCCCGTACGTGGAATACTCGAATCCAACCAAGAGCTGCCGCCCTTCTCTGCGCAACAACTCTTCCTACCTGGAAGTCATGAATGCCGTTCGCCTCACGGCGCCATCAGCAAGTTTGAGATTCCTTCCTTTAGGTGGCTGCCATTCAAAATTGAATTCCCTATCGATTGTGATCCCAAATCTGATTGCTGTACTGAAAGTGCTCAATTCATGGGGTATTGTAAGCAGGCCCTTGCGGTTGAAAAACGGATTCGAGATATTATCTTAAGTTCAATTTCGCAGATGACTCCCGACCAATCTGGATTATTTCAAACTGAGCTCTCTCATCATTCTGCAGCTCAGCACCTCCTCAGAAGATTATACGGTCTGCAGGAAAGCAAGCTACAGGTTGTGCCTGGGGTGTTCCTCGGGACTAAGAAATCGGATCGAACCCTCGGAGACGTTCTGCAGGAGCAGTTGAGTAAAACGTGGCGCCAGATGGATCTCCCCATTCCAGATGCGCTCATCACAGCTTGCCAGGAGTGGGGCGCGGTTCAACTACTAGCTCGTACATCGATTATAGAATCCGCCTGGCGATCCTTGGTAGTTAGGGCAAATTGGCCTGTTCCATCAGCCTTTGATGAGTATATGGGGCACTTCCTCGAGGGCAAGATCCCAGAGAGTCATTGCGATCAGTTCTGGAGCTGGTTATCTCAGATAGAGACTCTGGCCGAATCTAATTTGAGCCCATCTTTGCACCTACTCCCTAAGATTAGGAATTGGCATAGTATGAAGCAGCAGGACGCAGCTCTTCCTACAGAGCTGCTTGAGGAGTTGTCGGATAAAGAATTTCCGATCTGGGAGCGCTACTTACTAGATCCTAGCTCGGTTAGTCCCTGCGACCTTACTAAAGAGCTCTTCCCATCCGAACACTCGCGGCCAATAGATGTCGAATATAGATTAGGGACTCCGTACCGAATCTCAATCACAGAGCAGCAAGCGAATGACTTTTGGAAAGATTACATCACCCATTACGATCCAACTGAGATTAAGATCGTCTATGCTACAGAGAAGGAAAAAGCTTTGTGGTGCCGTCTCGATCGTGGGGCCGAGATGCGAGAGCTTGCCGCAACCCCCCTCTCTCAATTTATAACCGAGATTGATATAGATGGCCAACACCTCTCGGAGAAGGATTGCATTAGGCTTTTTAAAGAGAAGTTAAAATTACTCGACGCTCTTGGCACAGGCCTAGTATGGCGTAACCTAGAGACACCTCAAACAATTACCTTAACGTTCCGCAATATATCTCTACGAACCCAAGCTTTACTCCAACTCAAGTGCCTTGAAAGTACTGATGAGTTATTCTCCACCTGGGAACCACAGGAGCTCTCTAGCGAACTCTCTCAAGATTCGTGCGTCACCCTGCGCCTTCCGTATCGCTACAACGTAGAGCAGGACGAGAAGTAGCATTTCAAGCCCCACCACTGCAAAAGGGGTGAATAGCTACGAAACTATCCCGAAGAACATCCGATAAGTATGGAGCCATTTGGAGCCATTGATCGGAATAAGTTATGCCTAGAGCACGCAGAGTTTCCGGCGATATTGACTCCAACAAGGTTCCCTATAGCATTGTAGCGTCCATGACACGCAACCTGGCGATGCTGCTTAATGCAGGAGTTCCGATCGCCTCTGCCCTTGAAAGCCTCGCTATACAGTCACAAAACAGAGGATTACGCGCGGTTCTCGTGGCTATAAGAAACTCTCTACTAGAGGGGCTCTCCCTCTCTCAGGCGATCGCGCTCTATCCCAGTATCTTCAGAGAACCTTATGCAGATCTAATAAGAGCCGGCGAGGAGGGCGGGGCGCTTGACTCAGTACTTGAAAAGCTTGCGCAGCATCTTGAACGCGAGCAGCAGATTCGCCGCGAGCTTTTGCACGCTGCGCTCTATCCCTGTTTTATAATCTCTGTAGCGGCTATCGTTGCGGTTCTTCTGCTTACCCTAGTGATTCCGTCCTTTAGGGACCTATTCGCTGACTTTGGAGTAACGCTTCCATGGCTTACCCGCTGCGCCCTCTTACTCTCAGAATTTATCCTCTCGTACTGGCATTTCGTGCTTGTATGCTGCATCTGCGCAGTAACCTTTGTCTCACAGCTACGCTCAACACCTAGCGGAAAAGCGATCCTGCAATCAATCGTTTTAAAACTACCAATCTTCGGAACGCTTACCCTCAAGGGGTCTTTGGCCCGTGTTACAAGCACCCTTAGTACACTACTTACATCGGGGGTGCCCCTTGTTACTGCGCTTGAACTTGCTGGGCGAGTTGCCGGTAACCGAGTCATCGAGCGCGAACTATGCAAGATCGCTTCCGGGATGTTTCAAGGGATCTCTCTTACTGAACAGTTGAGCCGTTCAAGTACATTCCCGGCCACCGTCGCAACTATGGTGGCGGTTGGAGAGCAGAGCGGCGCTCTCGATAAAACTTTTACGATCCTCTCCGAGCTCTATTACAGAGAGGTCGCAGATGGGGTCAGATTGGCCAAGGGCATGATTGAGCCAATTGCTATCGTGCTACTCGGGATCGTTGTTGGGGTTCTGGTCCTCGCCGTATATCTTCCGATCTTTGAGATGGGGGGTATTGTTCAGTAGCTCTAGATTGCTGTAACCAATTGAATCTATGGGCAAAAAAGTGCAGGATAAAAACACAGCCCCGGAGCTATCCAGTTGCATCGTAGTATTCTGAAGAGGTTTTATAAAAATACTACGGTTACTAGGGTTTTGCCATGAGAAGCCAGGCGGGTTTTACTCTGATTGAGGTGCTGGTTGTAGGAGCCATTATGGGCATCCTTGCTCTGATAGCCATTCCTCAATACTCAAGCTACAGGGAGCGCGCCTATAACGGAGCCGCCCTTAAAGACCTCAAAAACATAGCCTCGGCTCAAGAGATCTTCTTCCTCAAGAACGCGGCTTACAGGGAGATCTCACACTGCTCAACAATTGCTAATGGTGCTAAGTGTGTAGTTGATGGCTTGCCGGGAGTCGCGTTTCTCTCGAAGGGAGTTTCTGTAACTATCACAGCTTCGGCAGCAGGCTTCACCGGAACAGCTAGACACGTTAATGGAGATAAAACATGCTCCTGGGATAGCGCCAAGGGCGGCTTGGTTGGGTGTTCATAAAGCCCTTGAGGAGTACCGCGCTAGGCCGTACACTAAATAGTGTCTATACAATCAATCCCTGCGTAGCTTCGATGAAAAATATTCAACTTATCTCCATCCTCACCCTCCTTATCTCCCTCACCTCGTGCGCGCCGCAAGTGCAGGCACCAACTGCAGCTTCAGAGCGCAGCGAGATCGCTAGCCAAATAGCGGAATCAGATATCGTTATTGAAGGTAGTGTCACAACAGCCACTCTACAAACCAAAAGCGAGGGCATCGAGGTAACGTGGGAGGTTCCAAGCGAGGGGGCCGATGGTTTTATCCTGCGCTACGGCACCAATCCACTCCAACTAAATAGCGAGCTCTCGCTTGCGATCTCAGATCTGCGAGAGGAGCGGGACACCGAATACGGGCCGGTATATCGCTACCTTATCCGTGCTATTACAGACTCGTCACCTGTGTTTGTGTCGATCGCCTCGCGTAAAGGTGACCGGGTCTCAAACTTCAGCGAAGCTATCGAGGAGGCCAAGCGCCCCGCCGTCAACCACACCTCGACTAATTACTAACCCGGAGGAAGCTCCTCCCATTGCAACTCGGCTGCAAGCGTATCTATAAACCAGCTCTCCTGCGCCTCGATTAGACGGAGGTTATAATCAAGCTCCTCAATTGTAATACCGGAGGCCCCAAAGCCTGCGCTAAGAACTAGGTAGTGCCCGACAAGGCTCACCTTTATTCCAACCAGTCCATCTGCAATTTCAAGGGCCGCCGCAAGTAGGTCAGCTGCTCCCCGAATTGGAACTGTGATCACATTCAGCCCCATATAGATCGTACTCTCTGCGGGCTTTTTAAGACCTTCTATCAAGATCTCTAGATCCTCCTCCTCTCTGATCCGAATCATCCAATGCAGGTGATCGGCGGTCTTCTCTTTGCGGGACTTCTCAGGATCGAAACCTCGTCGAGAGATAAAATCTTCAACAACACGCACTGGATCTTTACCGCCAACGATCTTTCTTATATTTAGCTCGGCAAACTTTCGTATCTTTCCCATATCTTTATCCACGATTTTGTAACTTTTTACTTATGGTATCTAATTCCCTGCGAGATCGTATAGGCTCTGTATATCTGCTCAAGTAATATCAACCTAGTCAGTTGATGCGGGAAGGTTAGCGCAGACAACGATAAGATGTAGTTTGCTCGCTGTCTAACTTTTTCAGAGAATCCGTAGGCACCTCCGATCACGAAGTACATGCTCTTTGTTCCAGCATTCATACGAGTGCTGCATAATGAGCTAAAAGCGACCGAGGAGAGCGCCGTCCCGCGCTCATCTAGCACTACTATATAGTCCCCATCCTTAAAGCGCTTTAGAACCTCCGTCCCCTCCCGCTCCTGAACCTCCTTGGCGGGCATGGACTCAGGGCATTCAAGCCCAAGCTCTTGGAGCTCCACCTGAAAGCCAGCCTTTAGCCGTTTTAGATAGTCTGCCTCACCGTCCTTAATAAACGCCTGACGGACCCTACCAACGCTCAGAACAATGATCTTCAAACTATTCACCCCAGTATAAACTTATCGCTAATTAACCAGATTTGGTCTCGCAGTTACCCACTGGAAACACCCTTTCTTGACGTCCCCTAATCGGAGACGCTTATTTTAGGGGTGAATAGTTATAATTCACGCCTACTATCTGCCCAGCTTCAACGTTATGCAAGCAACTGGCAGAGCCCTAAGTATAGCCAACTATATGATTTAGTTGATTTATTTAGCCTACGAAAATCTATTAAAGTTTTCTCATTCATTAGCCGAAGTAAACAACAGCAGAAGGGAATCTCATCGCCACGTGCCATGGACGGCAGTCAGGTAGACTGAGTTGTATTAACTGCTCGCAAAACTGCGGGCGCCGTTTACGTCATGGATGAGGGATATGGGCATATCAAAGATAGGCGCACTGTTCGCCGCTAATGTTGACTCGGTTGCGAGTCAAAAAACTCCACAACAACCAGAGAGCAAAGCCACTGCTGTAACGCAGAGCAGCGCTAGCGAGGCCGTAGTGCTCTCGAGCTCCCTGGCACGCTCCGGGGCCGTAGATGCAGATCCGGGACGTGCTGGCCGTATCCAGCAACTCAAAGGGCAGGTACGTTCAGGAAGTTATAGCGCTGATTCAACAAAGGTCGCGCTGGCTGTTATGCGCGACCTCGGATAATTAAGGCTCCATTTCCTCAAAATAATTAAAGAGAATACTCATGCACCTTATTAAGGAGCGTCTTATAACTTATGCCGAGGATCTCTGCGGTCCTACTCTTATTGCCGTTGGTAAGGTGCAACACCCGCGCGATCGCCTCAACCTCGGACTTGCGAATGGCTGCTGCTGAGATCTCAGGTAGGGTTCGTATAGCCTCTGTGATCGCTTGCAGGTTAAGCGGCACGTTAATACCGAGATCCTCAGACCTGACGCAGCCCTCTGCCATCAGCGCTCCCCGCTCGATCACATTTTCTAATTCGCGAATATTTCCTGGCCATGGATAGCTCGCAAGCATATCGAGCGCTAATGGCTCAAAAGTTAGATCACTCTTGCCTAGCGCTGTAGAGAAATGTGTAAGCAGGCGCTGCGCCATAGGCCGAATATCCTCAGGTCTCTCACGCAAGGGTGGCATAGCGAGCGTTACGACAGCGATGCGAAAATAAAAGTCCTCACGCATTGCGCCAGAAGCGAGTGCGGCCTCAATTTGACGATTTGTTGCTGCAATGATGCGCGGCATCACCCGTATCTGTTTATTTCCACCGACACGTCGTATCTCCTGCTCCTGTAGCGCTCTTAATAGTTTGACCTGTAATAGTGGGGACATCTCGCCAACTTCATCCAGAAATACAGAGCCCTCAGAGGCCATCTCAAGCACCCCGATTCGGCTCTGTGTTGCACCGGTAAAAGCTCCGGCCTCATGGCCAAAGAACTCACTCTCAAGCAACTCCGCCGGAATGGCTGCGCAGTTGAGCGCTATAAATGGCTTATCGTGCCTGGGGCTATGTTCGTGAATGTAACGAGCACAGACCTCCTTGCCCGTTCCGCTTTCGCCCAGTAATAGAACCGGGGTATCAACACGGGCCACCTGCCTAGCTTGCGCAAGGATCTTCTCGACAGCAGGGGAGGTCGTAAAAACGCCCTGTAATGCGCGCTTCTTACTGGTAATAGTTCGATTGACGATGCGATTATGTTGAATAACCTCACGCACTATGGGTATTAATATATCTGGCACAAAGGGCTTAGTTATAAAATCACTCGCCCCAGACTTCATCGCCTCAACCGCTATATCAACCGAGCCATACGCCGTCATAAGAAGGAACGGGAGTTGGGGATGATCAACCCGAACGCGCCTTACAAGGTCGAGGCCATTTAGCTTAGGAAGTTTAAAATCGGCTAGGATGCAGCTAATCTGATGCAGGGTTAGCGCATTAAGAGCATTCTCAGCGCTCGACACACCGATGGCGTGGAATCCCTCACGCTCTAGCACCACGCAAAGCACTTCGAGTAGTGAAGGCGTATCATCAACAACTAGGATAGTATCCATACGTACATATGCCCCAGATAGAATAGTCCTACGGTATGGATCTATCGGTACAACTAGTACTTAACTAAATAGATGCGCTCTCTACTTAAGAACCCCACAGGCGATTCGAGGCCCTCCACCCCCTAAAGGAGCAGGAGCATCCGCGTAGTTATCCCCTCCCTGATGAATCATAACGCTGCGGTTAGTAATATCAGACACCTGCAAACCAGCTACATACATCTCGGTTGATGCTGTTCCATCGACTGCAACCTCAAGCTTAGGAAGATCCCCTACATGACCCCCGCCGTGTGGTCCCATATGGAGCCCAGTACTGTGCGGATCGTAGTGCGCCCCGGCGCTGAGTGCGGAAACTAGCTTTCCCTCCTTCTCCTTAGGTGAGCAATCTGGGTTTTCATGAATATGAAACCCGTGAGCACCTGGGGAGAGCCCCTCTAATTGCGGAGTAATCGCTAGGCCCTGCGCTGAGTCTGCAAAGGTAATGGTGCCAATAGAGCTCCCTACCCCCTGGGTATCGACCCTATTTATTTGAACTACGGTGTGGTTGCTTGAGTTAGTCAGGTCAGGGATAAGTGAGCAGCCACTTAAGAGCACACTTAGTGCAACGATCTTTTTCATACCCATCTAGATCCCCCTATCCATTAGCAACAAGTTGGCGAAGCACATAGGGCAGTATCCCACCGTGTTTGTAATACTCTACTTCTATACGCGTATCGATACGTAGCTGTAAGCATACCTCAAACGAAGATCCATCGGAGCGCGTAGTTACAAGCACCACCTCCTGTCCTGGGCGTATCCCATTTTCTAATCCACGCAGAGAGAAGCTCTCCTGTCCAGTAATGCCCAGAGACTTCGCGTTTTGCCCGTTTATAAACTGACACGGCAAGACCCCCATACCGAGCAAATTGCTACGATGAATCCGCTCAAAGCTCTCTGCTACAACGAACTTAACTCCAAGCAGCATGGTGCCCTTAGCGGCCCAATCTCTGGAACTTCCAGTGCCGTACTCCTGCCCAGCAAAGACAGCGAGTGGCGTTTTGCTTTCAGCGTAGCGCTGTGCTGCATCAAATATATCGAGCCTCTCGCCACTTGGCTGATGGATCGTAACCCCACCCTCAACACCTGGGACCATTAGATTCTTAATGCGTACGTTGGCAAATGTACCTCGAACCATAACATCGTGGCTGCCACGTCGCGCCCCGTAGCTGTTAAAGTCCTTAAAGGCTACTGCGCGCGAAATTAAATAGCGCCCGGCTGGAGAGTCCTTCTTAATAGCCCCTGCTGGGCTAATATGGTCGGTAGTAACCGAATCACCAAAGATTGCTAGAGCGCGTGCACCCTCAATGCGCTCAGAGGCTCGCGGAGTAAGCTCAAAGTTCTCAAAATACGGGGGCTCCTGAATATAGGTCGATGCAGCATCCCACTCGTATACAACCCCACTACTAGATGGAACCCTGTCCCACAACGGATTCTCTGCTACTACGTTTGCATAGAGACGTCGATACATCTCCGGGTTAAATGCCTGCGGCATAAGTGCCAATACCTCTTCAGCGGATGGCCAGATATCACGCATAAAAACTGGTTGGCCAGCACGATCTGTCCCGAGCGCCTCCTGGGTAAGATCGATTCTGACAGATCCAGCCAATGCGTATGCAACCACAAGGGGTGGACTCATTAGGAAATTAGCCTTAATGCTTTGGTGCACCCGCGCCTCAAAGTTACGATTACCTGAGAGCACCGAGGCTCCAATCAGGTCGTGCTGGGTTAGGCACTCCTCGATCTTTGGATCGAGTGGTCCTGAATTTCCTATGCAGGTTGTACAACCGTAACCGACCACCTGAAAACCGAGCTGATCGAGGTAGCTCTGCAGTCCGGTCTTAGAGAGATACTCACTAACTGCGCGTGACCCCGGCGCGAGTGACGTTTTTACAAACGGTTTAACCTTCAGCCCCCTCTCAACGGCCTTCTTAGCAAGCAGTCCAGCTGCTAGCATCACACTCGGATTAGATGTGTTGGTACAGGAGGTAATCGAAGCGATAAAAACTCCGCCGTGCTGCACATCCGCCATTATAGAGGTGCTGCATTGGCTGCCAACCCCAGTTTCAGGTACAGAAACCTGAAAGCTCTTTGCAAGCTCCGCGCTATCTTTGCCGTAGCCCCCATCATCTACAGATTTAGTAAGAAGATCCGTAAAGGCGCTCTTAACATCCGTCAGCTCAATCTTGTCTTGCGGACGCTTCGGTCCTGCAACACTTGGTTTTACCTGTGAGAGATCAAGTTCAACTATCTGCGAGTAATCGCAATCTCCCTTTTGAGGAATTCCAAAGAGCCCCTGCGCCTTAAAATAGTTCGTGAATGTATTTACCTGCTCAACATCACGTCCTGTTGCAAGCAGATACTCGCAGGTGCGCTCATCAACTGGGAAGAACCCCATCGTTGCGCCGTACTCCGGAGCCATATTTGCTATAGTTGCACGATCGGTAACTGGCACCGATTGTGCCCCCTCTCCAAAAAACTCAACGAACTTTCCTACAACCTTGGCCTTACGCAGAACATTCGTAACGTGTAGCACCAGATCTGTCGCTGTTACACCAGGCGATAGCTTGCCGTGCATATGAAAGCCAACTACATCCGGTGTTAGGAAATATACGGGCTGCCCAAGCATCGCAGCTTCAGCTTCTATTCCACCAACTCCCCATCCAACAACACCGAGCCCATTAATCATGGTAGTGTGAGAGTCTGTGCCTACCAACGTATCCGGCATATAGATGCCTTGGCGCTCAATTACTCCCTGTGCCAGATACTCAAGATTAACCTGGTGACAGATACCAAATCCAGGCGGCACTACGCTGAACGATTTAAACGCCTGCTTGCACCACTTAAGAAACTGATAGCGCGATTCGTTGCGCTCGAACTCAGCTCCCATATTAAGCTGGAGCGCGTCACTTCTATTAGAGAAATCGACCTGTACAGAGTGATCAACTACTAGATCCACCGGCACCAGCGGCTCGATTAATCCCGGGTCCATCTTCAGTTTTTGTATCGCCGTGCGCATCGCAGCGAGGTCAACTCCGAGCGGTACTCCGGTAAAATCCTGCAAAAGCACGCGCGCTACAACGAAGGGGATCTCAGCTACACGCTCGGCATGCGGCTCCCAGGCAGCCAGCTCGCGCACATTTCGCTCCTCTACCCGTGCCCCGTCCACGTTACGCAAAACTGACTCAAGCACGATTCTAATCGAAACCGGCAGACGCGATATCTTGCCGATACCGGCCTTCTCAAGGGCAGGGAGTGAATAAAACTTGGCGCGCTTGCCGGCACCCGTTGAAAACTCCTGCAAAGTATTAAAAAGATCATGTGCCATATAGTTGCCTATCAAGTACCTATCAGGAGGATGTGCCGGGACCTCACTTAGCTCAATCAACTGAGCTACAATATAAAGCACCCCTATCTTTTACACGTGGATACCTTCGCAGCACAATCAACTATCAGCTTTAGCAACCTATACGACTTATTGCAGGGGTCCTGTATGGGGGGTATGTTCACTAACAACGCATGGACATCAACCATATTCTATTACTACTAGCCTCCCTTAACCTGCTAGGTGACCTATACAACATCCTACGATTTAGTAAGCAACTGCCAGGATGGATACTAATCGGTAATCTTATAGCAATTGCAGGGTGCGCGCTGGCATGGCTTCTCGCCCCTGCCGATGCCGGATTAATCGCTATCGGCATTCTTGCGGTCTACTTTATCGTCATCAAGAGCTATGCCAATAAGCGCGCCCCTATGAGGCGACTGCCCTGCCCGGCAACAAAGCTACTTATATTAGCCAACGTAGCCGTTTTTCTCTATCAACTCTGGAACGGCGCCACAAACGACCCAGGACGATTCGTTGCACTCGGCGCACTCTATACCCCACTGCTTGAGCAGGGTGAGTGGTGGCGTCTATTGAGCGCTCAGTTTATGCACTGGGGGGTGCTGCACCTATTTTGCAACATGTTGGGGCTCTGGTTCCTTGGACCATTAACGGAATCAATCCTTGGACCGCTGCGCTACATAATGGCCTATCTACTGTGCGGAGCGGGAGGAATGTTAGTCGCCTTCGGTGCCTCACTTTTTGCAACCACTCCACATTCCATCGTTCTGCTAGGAGCATCGGCAAGCGTGCTCGGGCTAGTTGGAATTCAGGCGGCGTTCTCCCTTAAAGCATTTCGCCGCTCGGGTAGTATGGTGGCAAAGGCTCAGCTCGCTTCGATGCTTCAGATCGTGGTGCTGCAGGGGATCTTTGATCTGATGGTTCCTAAGGTGAGCTCAACAGCTCATATAGGTGGAGCAGCGGTGGGGTTTGTGCTCGGAAGCTTTATCTTTATGAAAAGATAAGACCGCAACTAGTATGGCGACAAATCACCCCTAATCGATTATGCGTTTCTACATCTATTATGGCGGAGAGTGGGGGATTCCCCGTGTTGCTTGTGCCCGCATCCGCAGGCACAGGTTCGAACCCCCTCTATAGGGGTGCGTTACTGTATTATTATGGCGGAGAGTGGGGGATTCGAACCCCCGATACAGTTTTTAACCGTATAACGATTTAGCAAACCGTCGCCTTCAGCCACTCGGCCAACTCTCCAATAACAACTAAAACAGGTAAAAAAACTGGGAAAAAACTGGTGCGCCCTGGAGGATTCGAACCACCGACCTTCTGATTCGTAGTCAGATGCTCTATCCAGCTGAGCTAAGAGCGCACAAGGGAATGGCAACGTAACAAATCCATAGAATTTCGCAAGGCAGCGGAGCATCTTGCCCATATCAGACCTAAACTGGTAACTAATCCCACCAGTTTGCTCCGCTTACTCACCCCTTGATAGGGGTGTGCGCACTCGAATCTGACCGGGTGAATAGTGGCCTAAACCGTTGCTTATTATGAAAGATATACGATATCCTGGAGGGGCTCGTGCGGAAGGGTGGCCGAGTGGTTAATGGCGCCGGTCTTGAAAACCGGAATACCGGAAACGGTATCGGGGGTTCGAATCCCTTCCCTTCCGCCATTTTACACCGCCCCTTAGGTGGCGTATAGAGTATGAACCACGCGAGAGTACCCTTATGGAGAGATGGCCGAGTGGCTGATGGCGCACGCTTGGAAAGCGTGTATAGGCTAATCCCCATCGGGGGTTCGAATCCCCCTCTCTCCGCCATACTAATACAGTAACGCACCCCTATAGAGGGGGTTCGAACCTGTGGCAGCGCAGGCGGGCACCAACAACAGGGTGAATCCCCCTCTCTCCGCCATACTGATGCAGTAACGCACCCCTTATAGAGGGGGTTATCTAGCCCCTGCAGATTAGATCTGGTTCATCCCGATCTAGTCAGCTAGTTCCACATCACTCTTCTTAAACTGACTCAAAAAGGTGTCTTCTCTGTTTATAAACAGCAGCGTCACGCCCTATCCCCACCATTTTATCCAAATTATGGCCAGGAATTGATTAACCAAAACGATGTTAGCTATACTCATAGCACCTAGCTAACCCTGCAAAGCCAGCGCAGATCCAGAGTAATTACTCCTTCGATTAATTATGATGCCCAACCAGTCACCGCAACGCAGAGAAGATCCCCTTCAATCTCAGCATACTGCCTGTGCACATATTCTTTATGATCTTGGCTTTAGAGACCCCCATCTAATCATTGCAGAGAGAGCAGATCCAAAAATCTCAAGATTTCATGCAATTTATCAGTGTAATGAAAATTATACCGAAGCTCCACACGCTGTTTTTATCTCACTTACCACCTCTGCCAATCCAAACACATTGACCGGAGCTCCGTTATATCGTGCGTATGCATTGCCGATACCAACGACTACCTCCACATCATTCTTAGAGGATCTCGTTAATCGATTTAATACCAGCCCGATTGAAAACTTTGAGGCTTTTTACGCAGAGCGTTTCGGTTCAATACCTATGTCGGCCCCCGAGCCTTCTGAGCAGGGACTTCCTCGCATCGATTGGGCCCTTTTTTTCAACTCCTTAGATGATGCGGAGTTAGTGGTCGAGCGCACCAACGGTGCCTGCCTCTCTGTACAGCGAGGCATAGATGGATACGTGGTTGTTTTGAGCGCCTCAGACTCTGAGCGTAGTGAGCGTCTGACCTTCGAGATCTCTGGCTCTGATACCTGGAGGAGCCCCGAGCCCATTAAAAAACTTTTGCTTGAAATTGGAGGACTCGATAAAAGCGAGCTCACCACACCTCTCGAAAAGCTTCAAAAGAAGACTAGCAGAACGATCTCATTTCCAGGAACAGAGAACAACTCTCCCCCCTTAATGAATGCGGCAACTTTATGGACTGCGCAATATGAGTCCGTTGCTAAAGTTTTTGAGCCTACGGATCTCAGCGTAATAGCTACCGCAAGCCGTATCCTTGCCCGCGAAAATACAGCCTGTATCCAATTTCATGATGCGCCCTCTCTTTATAAGCAGCTCTCTATCACCTTAGATCATAACGGTCATGGTTCAATAGAGATCGACATCGGACATAAGATCCTACCCTGGGATACTCGAACACATAACGTCGAACGCTTAGGCGCGTTGTGTTTTGAGCTTAATCTTAGTGATTACTCTGAAGTGCAGCGGGAGATATGGCTTCATCGCCTTACGCGCAAGTTTATTGATAGCCAAAGCACCTTTCCGGGAGAGCTTGGAGATTTCATCACAGAGCAGCAAACGATTCGTAATATCTCCGCTACCCCCCCAATTTCAGCTCTACAACCGATTCTATGCTCCGTCTCAACCCTATCTAAAGCAGAACTTTTCCAATATTTTATCGATCGGGCCACCACATCTCTTACCTCCTCACTCTATAAACCAAATCAGAGCACGATTAGGGAGCTGGCGCGTTCAGAGCATGGCGTAGTTCTGGAGGCAACGAATACAACGGGCGATCGATTGCAATTAACCGTGCGACCATCAGGGATCGATGAGTTCTTTATCCTACCTCGCCTACCACTAGATGGGGCTTCCTCCGATCCCTCTACGATAGGATTTTATGCTGGGCATCTCTATCAGTTCAAACCTAATAAGCTAGAAAATACGCTGTATGAGCTTGCGCGTTTCTTTTCCTCAGAAAATGGTGCGGTAGAAACATTCAGAGATTACGCTGGGCGCGAGGCTCCTAGCATCGGAGCCAGAAAGAGCGCCACCTACCTGCGTTACCGCTTAGCACTTCAGACCACTACTCTGCATGCTCCTCTGGATTTCATCTGCATAGCGCCACCTTCACCAAGCGATAGAATAGCTTCTTCCAACAGCTTCGTTCTCTCTGCCCTGGCGCATAAATACGCGAGCTCTAATCGCGAGCTCTAATCAAGATGCTACTAGATCTTAGAAGCGCAATTAGGTGCCGTTGCCTTCCTGTAGGCGCGTAAGCTCGGATGCCGCGATTGGCTGCAGCGCACCGTGCATTTTCGCCACTACGGCGCCATAACTTTCGCCGTACTTACAGCAGAGATCCAGGGGGGCCTCATGAAATAGCTTTACAAGAAAGCCGGCCAGAAAAGCCTCGTGCCAGCCAAGTAGATCTACGGTGGCAACCGCCGTAGGCTGCGTGACGGCGAATCCCAGATCTCGAGTTGCTACGGTTGTGCCATACACCGGATCGCTTACAATGCAGATCGAAACTCGGTGTCGCTCTACAATCGCCTGACAGAGATCAAGTGGTTCAAGCTCCGGCAGATGCAGCGCGGAATGTACGCGCCCAAGATCTTCCGCACTTATACGCACAATATCGGCCCGCTCCAGCCCCTGCCTAACGGTCTCTATTGGAATAAACTCGGCGGCAAAACGGAGATCAAACACCTTGCAAGCCTGCGGCGCACGATCGAGCACCGCCTGCAGACAATTGTTAGTGATATAGCCACGTAAGCTTATTGAGTTAAAGTAAACCAGGGCTGCTCGCGTGGCTCGTGCCATAAGCGCATTGCTTGTTGCCATACCGTCCGCTGCGCCCGTGGGCAGCGTGCAGTATATCGGATGACCAGAGGGTTCAATCTGCACCTTAGCAGAGCCTGTGCGGAGGCGATTCTCAGTGCCGATCAGTTCGCACCCAAGCCCTAATAAACGCAGCTCCTGAATAGCGCGCCTGCCCTCTTCATCGTTACCAACGCCACTTGCAAGAGCTGTATCTACTCCTAGTTGTTGCAGCCTAAAAGCAAATGCCGCGGCCCATCCGCCGAGCCGTGTACTTGAGGGCAGCTCGTTCCACAGTAGATCTCCGAGGGCTAATGCGCTCCCGATAGTTGTCATACACCAAGACCCTCTAAGGGCTACTCCAAGAAGCACCCTACTCTGGCATAAAGATAAAGATCAGATCCTGGTCCATTCCTTTGGGGTCCACGGAGCTTTCGAATACTAATAGATCTGTGAGCGCAATAATCGTGTGCTCCTGCCCAGGCTTAAGGGTTCTAGACCAACCGGGCTCTATTAGCTCAGCAATGAGCTTGCTTTCACCCTCAGGTCTAAAGACAAGTATCCCATAGCCCTCCCTGCCGTTCAGGGTCTCTAACTTCTCTTCATGTTTCTCAAAGGCTAGGAACTTTCCGGAATCGACTACAAGAAACTTCTCAACCTGGGGATGCTCGTGTTTTGTAATGTTAACCCCTCCCCAGCCGGTCTGAATAACCTCGAAACCTCCCATTTCAATAGAAGCGCGATGAGAGCTAAAGGTCGGCATGCTTGGCACCTGCGCTGCGAGCTTGCGCCACGCCTCGACAACTCCGTGACAATAGGCACGATAGGCAACCACATCGATAAATTCGGGCGTTTTTGAAAATCCAAACTCAACAGATCTACTTTGCGAACTTAGGGAGATGTCCATAGGTTTTTCCTTCTATTGCCTCTTTACCCAGTTTTATTTCACCCAATTTTTTAGTGCTATTTCCTAAACTTGGATGATGTTCAGAGCTCTGCGTTTCTAAGCTCTGCTCTAGGGCGCTAAATTTGAGTCTAACTTCATACTCGGGAGTGTCCCCTGCATTGCTCGTGGGAAGCTCTGCATACTTAACCTGACTAAAGCACTTTATGATAATAACAGTTTGTGTATAAGGGCTCTCCCACAATAGCGAAGAGTTTTCGGAATGCTGTTGAAATGAGTGTATCTGATTTACAAACTCAACCTGCTTTTCAACCTCCCTGTCGATTTCTCCCTGCTCAGCGGCCTGATTAAGATCAGGGGCTAACTCGAGATGATCGTAGAGACGAATAATCGTAACGGGAACTCCTGCCAGCTTGGCGGCACCAACATCACTCATGGTGTCACCAGACATAACTGTCCTTGACGGAGAGACCTGAAGCTGTTCGCAAGCATCAATCAGGCTAACCCCACTAAAGCCCTTTCCAACTTTCTTTTGAGCGTTACAGATTACAACTGAAAAAAGATCTCCTAACTTCTTCTCCTCTAAGAGCGCGTGCGTATACGACTCCCTACTAGCGGTAACCATCGCGGTAGGCTTATTTGCTGCTTTAATGAAGCTTATTAGGCCTGCATCGGGCTGAATCCCATGCATCCAATCTCCAGGCTTTGCGTATAACGCATCGAGCTGCGCAAGATCTCTATCTTTATCAAAACACCCCTTGAATCCGATCTCCTTGTACTCTATCTCCGCTACTCCTAACATGCCCTCAATATTCGATGCTGGAGTACCCCCAAGGCGGTCTCGATATTTCTGCCACCCCTCAGGCGTCGTAAAGATGCTACCGGTGCTATTATAGTTAGTTTCATTGGCCAAGGTGGGATCGAATTCAACAAGCTTCTTGCTGATAAGCTGCGCAAAAACTGCCTCTGGCCCATCGTGCGCTAACTCCCCAGCGCTACGCGAGAGCGTGTCGTCGTTATCGGTCAGGAAGGCATCAAATCCACTAAGAACAAGCTCCTCGTCCGGCGAGAGGACCACAATATTTAAAGGCCCTTTATGACTTAGCCGCTGAGCTCCTTGTTGAGCACCTTTTAGAGCTGAGAGATCGCTGTTGCCCTGTTGTGCAACTACCCTTCCCCCAATACGACCTTCACCAAGATGGTGGTGTTCATGTCCCGTCATGAGCTTTATCCTCTAGCTTTGGAGCGCAAAAATTCATCGTTCTCTGCATGGAAAAGGCGAATTGTTCACGTACCCGCAACAAAATAGGCGGATATTAGGATGACTTATAAATCAACGTTGTGAAAAACTTGCAGATCCGGACAGAGAACCCTGCGGATTCCTAGCGTAAGCAAATTGAATGATAGCCCATGATAAGTTGGGCAGTTTGGCTCACATAGAGTGAGCCTAGGGGAAAAATAATATACATCTTTGATACCCCAGAGAGGACCCTTAGTCTAGCTATTTTGAAACATCTCGCTAGCACAGATGGCCTAAACACTACGTACGGGTCTCTAATTATAGGCATCTGATCAAAGCTAGAGAAACCTGCAACTCATTGATATGATTAAATTAAAATTACAGGACTTGAAAGCTAGCGTTGCGGTGAACTTTAATTAAACCATCGTTCTACCCCTCCCCCACTTATAGCTATATCAATGCCTTTTTAGCGGCGTAACTTGCCTCGGACCTGAGAAAGATGCTTAAACCATCGTGAAACTCAGGTATACAACGCTTCTGTTAACTTGCGGATAAATTGCGGATAAATTGCGGAGAGCAGCTATGATTTCTACAAACTCCAATAATTCGGTCCTGGCTCTCGGTGAGCTGCTCTGGGACGTGCTTCCATCTGAAAGGTTACTCGGCGGAGCTCCTGCCAATTTTTGCTATCGTTTGAGACAGCTTGGCGTACCTGCATTGATTGTTAGTCGAGTAGGACAGGACGCTCTCGGCGATGAACTTCTGGCTGGACTCTCTGAAAAGAATTTTGATCTAAGCTTAGTTCAACGCGACCCTAGTATTGCAACCGGCACAGTTGACGTAATCCTTACGGCTGAGGGTAACCCAAGCTTTACTATTAATAAGACCGTTGCGTACGATTTTATGGAGGCCACACCGGAGCTTCTTAGTGCGGCTTCAGGGTCTGCCTTTATCTGCTTCGGCACCCTTGTGCAGCGCAGCCCAAAGACACGAGCGGCTGTCTATGCTGTCCTTGATGCCGCTACGAACGCGACCAAATTTCTCGACATTAATTTACGCAAGGAGTGTTACAGCGCCGAGACGATCTCTGCATCGTTTCGACGAACCGACATCCTTAAACTCAATGCCAGCGAGGCTAAGGTTGTTACAGAGCTGCTTGGGCTATCTGCAACAACTCCACGCGATATGGCGCAACAGGTCATGCAGAGCTTCGGCATTAAGACCGTCCTAGTTACCCTTGGTGAAGATGGCGTATTCGCTATCGATAATAAGGGTGAAGAGACAACGGTACCAGGCCTCTCTATCACAGTAAGCGATACGATCGGATCGGGGGACTCGTTCTCGGCTGGTTTTGCCTTTAAGCATCTTGCGGGCGCATCCCTCAGGGAGTGCTGCTACTTCGGAAACCTAATGGGTGCTATGAACGCTACCCGCAAAGGTGGCATGCCCAACATATCACCGGCTGAGGTGAGTTCATTTGCGGCGGCAAATAGCGGGTGCTAGAACCTCAATTACTTGAACTCTTAATGCAGGAAGCGCTGCTTGAGGCGCGCGCGGCTGAAGCTGCAGGCGAGGTTCCTGTTGGTGCGGTGATCGCGCATAATAACGTGATAATCGGGCGGGGCAGAAATTCTACCGAAAGGGATTTGAGCGTGGCTTCGCATGCAGAGATACATGCTATCAATGCCGCCTCGCAAAAGCTTGCTAGTTGGCGCCTAAATGAATGTGTGTTGTGTGTGACCCTTGAGCCATGCACGATGTGCCTAGGAGCGATACGCTTAGCTCGTATACCGACTATTGTATTTGGTAGCGGCGATTCCAGGCAGGGAGCGCTGGGCTCACTTTATGACCTAAGCTTGGATGAGCGTCTTGGCCCCGCTCCTAGAGTGATACGCAACGTCCGTGCAGAGGAATGTACGCAGCTACTTAAACGATTTTTTCAGAAGCTCAGAACATGAAGCGCCTCATTACCCTCAGTCACCCTATGGTTGACATCCTGGTGCGCTGCGAGCATGCACTGCTTAGTAAATTTAACCTTTCGCCAGGCACCTACGGTATGCTCGATAGAGCTGGGCAGGACACCCTTATAGCCGCCTGTGACCTAAGTATGCTAACGATTACGAGTGGCGGCTCAGCAGCTAATTCAGCTGCCTGTGCGGGATTATTGGGCGTTGCGACTACGTTTATGGGGCTTGCCGGCGAGGATCGCTACGGTCAACTCTTTCACGCAGAGTTCGAGAAGACCAGCGTCACCATATCAAATGCTCCAGTCGCCCAGGGCCGCACAGGTACCTGCGTCTCCCTTATCACCCCCGATAGTGAACGCACGATGCGAACGCACCTCGGGATTGGCAGTCAGTTCTCTCAGCAAGATCTCGACAACGAGGCGATCGCTCAGAGCGAGTGGCTACTCCTTGAGGGCTACTTTTTGACCGGCAGTGAGGAGAATCGCTTAGCGCTTCATAGGGCGATTGAAATAGCCCGAACAACTTCAACAAAGATCGCCCTGAGCGCCTCAGCTGAGTTTGTAATAACCGCAAAAAAACAGGAGCTACTAGAGCAGATCCTGCCAAAGATAGATCTACTTTTCGCAAATGAGCGCGAAGCGCTGCTAATCACGGACAGCTCCAGCTCAGATAGCGCCTTTTTAAAGCTCTCGCAGCTAGTCTCTGGTCTTGTTATGACGGTCGGTCAAAGGGGTGCTGTGGTGAAATTTCAGGGCGAGCGCTTTCATCAACCGGCCTTCATTTCTGAAATTACAGCGATCGATTCAACCGGTGCGGGGGATGCCTTTGCGGGTGCGTTTCTGGCGGGGCTGGCGCAGGATTTACCAGCCAAAGCCGCTGCGCGTGGTGCTGCAAGGCTAGCTGCTGCGGTGGTATCGCAATTAAATTCACGCGTGCCACTTAATGCCAAAGAGCTATTCATTGAAGCTGTTAAAGGTACCTAAGGGGCGCAGACTAAATAACGCCTAACCGTGCGCTCTCTTTTAGCCCATGCCTGCGCATCAACTCCCACTTGAGCTTTGGATCTCGCATCCGCTCCTGTATCTCCGGAGTGAATAGATTAAAAGCCAAATTAGGCGCTCCAAGGACGAGCTGCGCCTGAATCTTAGAGATATGTACATCATTATCCGATGATTCGAGCTGGCTCTCGATCGATCTTCGTAATTCTTCTATGGCCTTCTCCGGAAGAACAGATCTGGCGAACACGTGCCGATCGTAGCTGTCGAGGCACCCTTTCTTAAGGTACGCGCGGTCTCGACAAAACTGCTCAACCAGCTTCTGGGCGTAGCCCAACTTGATCGGACGCCCCTCTTCATCTATAGCGCGCGCCGCAACGATAACCTTAATCGCCTTGTAAGAAGATTGAACCACAAGGAAGGTCCTCTTGCCATAAGTACCGTCGGACTCACTCGTATTATAATGCAGGTCCTTCTCGAAATCGTTGGTAATAACTACTAATAGCTCAGCGGTTGATTTGTGTTCTCGCATGTACGTCAGCAGTTCATGCTCAAAAATCGTCATGTCGCTACGAGCAGCTCCAGAAATATTCAAGGCCTGTTCTCGTGAGACATGAGTCAATTTAGTTAGATCACTAAAATCCTCCTTAGTGATCGTTACAAGGGGCGCGTCCACATCATCTACGGCAAGCAGCGAATCATCCTGTGTGGCAACTGTTAGCTGCTGTAAGGCGTCACGGCCAAAAGCCTCTTCGTATCGCCCATGCAGGATATGATTTCTGAAGTTCTCATACGTTGCTACATCAATCCGAGTAGTTGAAAATCCGTTGTTCGGCTGCCTTGCGCAGGCCTGAAACAAGGACACATCAACGTGACAACTCGCCGCATTTGCGGCAATAATTTCACGGAAAAACTGTCTGCAAGATAGGTAATCATTGAGATCTGATTCGCTAATCCAACTTGCCCTATGCTCCTCTGAAGGTGCACCCTTATAAACGCGAACTCGCAGCGTTCCGTCGCGGATCTCTAAGGCGTTTTCGAACTTGCTAGTGAGCTCGTGCACCTGCTTGACATATCCGCCAGCGAGCCCCCCACGCATGTAGTCGAGTTCGAGACATGAGTTTCTATCTAGCACCTTGTCAACCAGCTCAGCTAGTAACGCTAGGCGAGCTTCACTAAGTGTCGGCTCGAACTTTCCAAAGTCCTTCTCGAACGATTCCGACAACTTCGCGGAGCTTTCCCCATTCTCATTTTTGCAATTTCTTCTATTATCGGAGTGACACAACACGGCAAGCACGTTTGCGTGAAGCGGACCAAGCGCGGTTATCAACTCTGGATACGTTGCGACCATCTTTGCGGTATGAAACTCGTGAAATTCGCGTCCCCACCCATACGCCTGAATGTCCGGCGCTGCTGGGTGCGCGGCAAAAACTCGATCAAGTGCATGCGAACCCAGGCGATGCCCCAAATCATGGAGCAACGCGGCCATCTCAAGCACCGACAGCTCATCGTTGGACAGATTGCTTGTTACATCAGAGCTGAGATCATGAACCTTCGCAGCCGCATGAATGCTATGGTCGTAACGACTGAGATCAACGTGCGAAAGGAATCGCGTCATCGCGGCAGCGCTGTTCGGCACCTCCTTAAGCATCTGCATCACTTTAAGCTGTGCCAATTCCTGGGCTCTTGGGCTCAGTCTTGCGAAGCAGGTGCTCATAAGGGCATCGAACTCCTCCCGATGCGGCGCTGCTGGGTGGTCGCCGTTGTGACGCTTAATGAAACCTTCACAGGAGACACACGGCAATGATCTGGAAGACAATTCGCTCGACGTTGCTATATAGTCGCTATGACTATCTGCTCCTACTACTGAGAGAGGCTGGGTGTTTGATTTTGTTGACGGGGCATCCGCGGACGCATTGGTCCTGGCATCGGGGAAGGTTTTGGCCTCGATTCCTTTAGGCATCTTTAGCACCGCTAGACAATTAAGAGTCAACGGAGGCGGGGATATAGTCGGGACAATTAAGACCGACGCTCCCCGTACCTAATCTAGCGCTAGTTGATTGCAGAATCCCCCAGCGATTCGGCTGAATCGCTTAAATCCCACAAGACTATCGCTTAGAGTGACTAATTATTACAAAATGCCTCTCTCTTAGTCAACTACTTTAAACCTGTTAAACGTAACAATTCGCCCCAGTATAAGTTTATTGCTGGTTAATACGAACTAGTCAGATCGGATAGAAGTAGATCCAAGCTGCCATAGAGTCAGTTCAAGCTACACTGACCACAAGGCAGTTCAAGCTATAGTTCGGAGGGGTTCGGAGAGGAAGGGATTCGAACCCCCGCTACCGTTTCCAGTAGACCTGATTTCGAATCAGGCGCCTTCAGCCACTCGGCCACCTCTCCATGGGAATTGAAGCGGTGGAGAGGCTATCTCAAGCGTGCCCTAAAGTCTACTGCCCTTTCCATAACCTGAGATGGCAAAATAGTTAAATCATTCAGGATGTTTGAGGTGGTTGTATACAAATAGCCGCCACCCACGATGGTCGTACCTTGTGGGCCCGCCGCCCGTCTCGCCGGAAGCTAGGCGAGGTGAAGCCTCGACGGTACCATTACACGCAAGACATCTCAAAAAGGGTCTTAAGCTTGGCTATAAAAACGGGCGAATTCTTCTTAGAGCACAGATTAACGGCAAAGCTCTATAACACCTTACATAGAGATGAATATGGTAGCGACATCTCGACGATATCCGGCGGACACGGCATCTAGATAGATGCTCCAACGATCAGGACAAGGGGTTTATGAGTTCGTTTTTTACAGGCCTTTCTGGATTATATCGATCGACTAGGGGCCTCTTTCTCGCCGTCCTTATAGTCTTTGTCTTCATCAGTTCGAGTTCCGACACCTCTACGATTTCTACCCGGTTCGCGGCTGACCTACCGATAGCGCAAGCTCGCGCAGAGAATGCAGACGCCGGAATCTTCAATGAGCTGAAAGCAGACGCGGCTATCGCGGGAGAGGCCGACGCAGAGTCTCCCACGGACTCGGAGTACACAATAAAGGAGAGCCCCGAAGAGAACCCCGAAGATAACTCGGAGGAACATAAAAATGAGCCGGCCAAGAAGGTCGAGAAAAATGACGATAATAAAAAAGTAGAGCACTCAGAGCAAAAACTGGTCCTCGTGGTGCCTAGCCCAACAGCTCTACCAACGACAACCATAGCCGAGAACTCGGAAAAGAGAACAGAGCTTGATCAAAAAACAAAGGAGATTAAAGATTCGAAAGACAACAAAGCGGCACTTAAATACGTAGCGCCGGATCTGAAACGTAAACTTGAGGAGGCTATTGCAGCGGCCGAACGTGAGGGCAAGACGGTCGATCTTTTTAGCAATGGCCGCTACTCCCCGGAAATGGAGGCGGAATACTCGAAACTTGAGAGCACAATTGTGGAGGGAATTCTCAACGGCTCCATGGATGAAGCCACGGGATTACAGACGCTCGCCCAAGCCAGATTGGCTGGACGAATATACACTGCTGGCGGCGATAAACTTAACGGAATTGTCCCTGATGCATGGAATCCAGGTAATCCTTTCGCTCGTGCTGGAAAGATTACCCCTGGATTCCAGCTCCAAGACGCGCAGAGTCGCGCAGCAGCGACATTCCGCAATATGAATCAATTGCTTACGGATACCCGAGGCACTGAAAACCTTGGAAAATTGTCTCGTCTTTCCGTAGCTCAGCAGTATTCCTACTACTTCCTCGATCATACCGCCGTAACGCAGGGTAACTGGGGGAGCTGCTGGGCCTGCTCCGCCGAGGCGATGGGATGGGCATGGCGTCCGGATCAGATGTCGAGCGCCATGAATCAGCTCATCTCCACCAACAGTTTTGTTTCGCCCTTCTCTAATGTAACAAGTCAATCAAAGAGCTTCACGTCTAGCCAACTTGTGCCCTCACCCTCGAACCTTACCTTTGACATGAATAAGGCTGGTGGTGGAGAGCAGAGCTACGTGGATAAGTTGGGGCAACTGTTGATCGGCAACCTCGCCGGCAATAGCACACCGTGGAACGGAGGAGTTCCTAGCTACGCTAACAGCGCTCTTTTTTCAGTCGCCGGCATCACCACTCCGACCCAATACGGCGTAGGAGGGGTTCCGGGGCTCACGAAGGGAATAAATGAAGGAACTATAAGACTTGTTCAGTATATTCCCTTTCCGGGCCATTCGGCCTCGAACTCAGGACGTATTCTTCCAACAACTGATGGAGGGTTCCTGGGCTTTGGTATCAACGATAATAGCTGGGGTCAAAATGGAGAGCATATGTTCCTTGCGACACCTGAGAACATCAATATGTTCCGGTTCCCCGGAGGTGGCGGCTCCAGGTTTGGCGGCCCAGGTGGTGATAATGGTACGGCCAACGGTTTAATATCGGGGCTTTTGGGGGGCATGCAAGGACAACCCGTATCACCCCAAGCCGCTGCCGCTGCTCAAGCTGCGACCCAGCAACAGCAACGTGACGCCTACAGTAAGCTTAACACGAATGAGCGTGTTACGGTTCGATCCGTATGCGTACAGGCAGTAGGACCTAAAACGACTTCGCTACCGCACGTATGTCGCTTAGCGTTAACGGACAAAACTCTGCCAAGCATCATCGATGGAGCTGCAGTCAAATCCTCAGGTACGGGTAGTTCCATGAGTTTATTTTAAGGGGAGAACAGTAAATGACTTTGATGGAAAATCTTTCTACGAGAATATCGCACACTGACACCGAGTTACCTCATAACTCTCATGAATGGGGTAGCAGCGCGCCAAAAGATAGCGAGGTTAGGGGAGTTAAATTCTTACTATTACGCCTAGGACGCGTAAGAAGCAGCCAGTTTATCACGATACTACAAGGGTTCAGGGGGGAAAATGAGTAAAATTAAGAGGTCAATCAGCTTCGGGATCGCAACGCTTGTTCTAATGGCAAACGTTGGAGTGGGATTTAGTCAGCCTGGGGGTAGGATTGTGCATACGTCGAAGCTTGTCAGTCTACCGAAAGAAATTTGCCCAGAATGTTCCGAGAACAAAGAAGATACCCCTACTGAAGATGGTAGTCCTGGTCAAGGTAGTCAAGGTAGTCAAGGTCCGTGCGGTCCAAAGGGCTGTAATAGCAGCGCAGAGGCCTCACCGTGTGGTCCCGGTGGATGCGGCGGGGGCCGCGGCGGGGGCCGCGGCGGGGGCGGGGGCGGTCAGGGGGGCATAGGGCAGAAGCTCTTCTCTGTTTTAAATCCACAGATGATTATGCAGATGCTTACCGGCCTGATGATGGGTAAGAATCAGCAACAGCAACAGCAACAGCAACAAGCCAATCAAAACGGCCTCAATGGGTCTGATGATGGCTCATCGATAATTTATGCTCGAGCGGCGCAAACGGCGATAGCGCAGCAAACAGCCGCAGCGCAAAGTATAGTCGCTGCGCAGCAGACAGCTATAGCGCAGCAGACTGCCGCAGCGCAGCAGATCGCAGTTGCTCAACAGACAGTCGCAGCGCAGCAAACAGCTAGAGCAAGGGCAAATCAGTTACCGTAGTAGAGAGGAAGTTATGATTGGTACAGGTTATCGAAGGAACGAAAAGCGAGCGAGCTTGATTAGTGGGCTCCGCCGTATAGTAAAAAAATGCTGTATTGGAGGGCGAAAGAAGGACTTCGCCGTACCTCGGCTAGTTTTACGTCACCACTACCTTTGGATACTGGTCGCCGCGTTCATCTTCGTGGAGCCTGTTCTAGCGCAGGATGAGACAACTATTTACCGCGGAAACACTGGATTTACGGGCACCTTCTTATTATCGCCGCTCGGCACTAACTATGCCAGTACTGCTTTTGGGGGTTCAGGACCACAACTTGGCACCCTTCAAACGGAGTCAGATACCTTTCACGTCTACAAAAATGGCAACAACTGGCTCCTTTGTGGCAAAACTTGCGGCAAAGTATCCAAGGACTCGCTTAATTTCATAAAAGAACAGCTGGAGAAACAAAAAAAGGAGGCCGCTGATAAGGAGAAGAAGGAGGAGGAGAAGAAGAAGGAGGAGGATGAGAAGCACCCGAAGGAAAAGATCGAACTCTGGTGCTGCAAAAACAAGCATTCAGGTAAGAAGGGAGATACGTGTAAAGAGCGTATTGATAATCCAGCTTTAGAAGAGGCGGAGTCGTCTAATTCATGCGGATTGCAGTATGATGAACCATGCCCTCAAGATAATAAACCAAAGGTTGATCCGAAACCTCCTACACCCCCTGCACCCCCTGCACCCCCTGCACCAGCCCCTGATCCGCCTCCACCAGGTGGTGGTGGTGGTGGTGGTCGTGGCAAAGGTGGCTTCGCCAGTGCGTTAGGAGGACTACTGGGGGCCGCGATGGGGGGACAGCAGGGTCAGCAAGGGAACCAGCAAGGGCAATCAAGCGATACCGAGATTATCGAGAAGGCCCTAGCGGCTCAAACTGCGGTAGCGCAGGCAACAGCAACAGCGGTAGCGCAGGCAACAGCGGCAGCGCAGGCAACAGCGGCAGCGCAGGCAACAGCTGAAGCTGCGGCAACTGCTGAAGCGCAGGCAACAGCTGAAGCTGCGGCAACAGCTGAAGCTGCGGCAACGGATGCTCAAGAGCAATCTGTCGGTGTCCCTATCTCCGATTTGGACAAAGCAACCTCGCAGGATAGCGCAGTGTCAGCAGCGGGAGATTCGTCTCAGATTCAGGGAGCGGCGACCCCTAAGTCTGGATTACCTGCGGGGTCGGAATTTTAATGGGATGTAGCGATTGGAGAGTTAACATGAGCAAAATGCAGGACACTGATTTAGTCTCACCCAGGAGAGGTCCCCGATTGGTGCCGCGAGTGGTTTCCATAACCGCTCGCGGCATTGCGGTTTCACTCGCGGCCTTCACGACACTCCTACTTGCCGATGCGGCTAGCGCTCTAGACGCGCAGGGCATCGACACATTCAAGCGTCAAGCAGTCTCAAAGATGTGCGCTGGCGGTGCCGATTGGCTGCGTTGTTTCTCTGTCGATCCGCTGCAATGTGAAGCAATTAGCGAACGGCTTGTCGACAGCTGCGTCGGCGAGACGGCGTCCCTTCAGGCTGGGGCCCCCGACGACATCGATACTATCAGCCAAACAGCTCAATCCTTTTATAGATGCTTGCATTCAAAGTTTTTCGCCTCGTACGGAGCGCGAAAAATCGCGAGTGTGGAATGTTCTGAGATGGGTCCATAAGGAGAAAGTATGGTGAGAGGTACTTTCGGAAAGCGTGTAGTTCTGGCGAGTATGCTGGTGTTAATGGTGAATCTTATCGCTCCAACTCGGATGTTAAGCACCTGTACCTTTATGCCAATCGGTGAGGCACAAGCGCAACAGGGTGGCGGTCCAATGAAAAACAACGAGCTTAAAGAGGAACAGGGCAAGCGAGCTGACGACGCCTTGAAGGGCCTCTCGGATGTTGGAGCTGGCGGCGGGGAGCAGGCAGGACCAAATGGTGGTCAGGAGGCGCTTAAAAACGGAGCTAAACTTCTTTCGAATGACACAAAGGTAATGCCAAAGGGCCAGACTGAGCCCGATGCGCTGAAATTGAAGACCAACTCGGAGCAGAATCCTATCCTCAATCGTTTGAACACTGGAAGCTAATCACGCTTATTAACCCAAGACTCCTCTCAGGCGTAGCAACCTGTTGCACTATTATCTGTTTGGCATTCACCAGGGACGCGTGCGCATTGGACGCACTTATCGAACGGGCCTTAGTGACGCAGGTCACGCATTACACCTAGTCCTATGGCGGCGAGTGGTTACGCTGTTATCGACAAGACCCAAAGAGCTGTCAGTCAATCGCACATAGCTTCGTCGCTCCTTGCATTGCGGCAATGGCGCGCTCGGCAAAGAGCCCCTTGTCACAAAATGAAGGTACGGAACTGGTGACCAAGCTCTCCGCTTGTTTTAATGAGCGATTCTTGGAGTCATATGGTAGCTATAAACTCCCTTCTTCCGAATGCGCTAAACCCCCCACGCACCTGCGCTGAAATAATGACGCTAATACGACGTCATTTAGCAGGAGAGTTCTTCCCCTTCCCCGATCAGGTCGGGTCTCCAATTACCCCTATAAACAAAGGGGCCTGAGTGGAATTGTGTACTACCGCGAACGCAAAGGGATGGTTTGCGTTAATATCTTTTGGTTCCTCGTGATCAGTCGGTGCGAGGCCCTTAGAGAACATCACCGCTGTAGCTGCCGCGGCTTCGACTCCATGCTCTGCCACCTCGATAACTGCTTCATGCTGAATATCGCTAATTTTTAACGCAAGCGAGGTAATCTGAGAGAAGTCGGCTTTTGGCGAGAAAAGAACCCCCAGTCCGAGTTGTGTAAGGCTCTTAGATAACTCTCTTGATTGGCGTATAGTGAAACGCGGCATATGCACGCTGACACGAGCTGGCGCGGCTGACTGAGACGCTTTTGCGACGAGGTCCGCTGACAAGAGGTCGCGCACCTTCTCAATCGGCAGATCGCTTTTCGGCACAAGTAACAAAAAGCCATATTGCTCCCCTTCAAAAGGGAGGTTTACAACCTGCCAGTTAGCGTCCTCAAAATATCGGTACCGCTCGATCACCCACATCATCGGTACTTGCTTGGTCGTGCCGTTCTTTACGGTAAATGTGTCGGGGACAGTACTGTCCAGCGAAAAGGCACTACGCCACGGAGCTTTAAAATAGAGTGCGTTCACCAATGCGGCGACCGAATCCACATGAAACATTCCTGGCTGAATAAGCTCAGGAATCTTACCGTGTGTTCGCTCTGATACCCAAGCGTTAACCTTTTGTGCGGCGAGATTCGGATCCTTAAAGCTAATCTGGTGGGATGAGGCGGCGAGATATTCCGAGGCGCGCTTCTCAAAGTCCTCTTTAAAAACACCTTGGTCCGTAATCCATACCGAATTAGCGCTGGCTACAGTGGTGGTGCCACTCTCTTTGATAACCTGCGCCCCTAACTCGCGATAGGCGCCCCAAATAGCCGCGGGCGTCCCTTTCGCGGTTGCGAGGGACTCATCAAGGGCAGTGGCAGCCTCTCCGACAGCACCGAGCCTGGCCAGCATTAAACTCGAATAAACGCTGTAGGGAGAAATCACGCTGTTCGACTCACTCACGTCCTGCTTGAGCAAGTTCACGCCAAGAGCCGTTTGGCGCTCCGTAATTTTCGCCACTAAAGTTGTTGTGTCCGCAAAGCTATTGTAACCCATTCCAATTCCCATAATCGCAAGGAGCCCCACAACAGTTGCCCGATAATCCAACCTCAATACCATGCTATCCCCCTTGTAAGTGCATGTTATCTGCGCACTCGTTCTTCGGTCTAACGAAAAAAATATCCTTTCACGCTAGAGTACCCTAGTCAACGCCCGTAGGATCTTACTCATACGCTCCGTATTTCTTTCCCCTAGTTTTTGGTTGTGGTTCACCGAAAAGCTTTCGCTGAATTATGTGGCTTAGCTTACCCTTTCCTCTCGGATCTCCATCATAATTTTTTAGCGCGTTGTGACCTTGGTCATAATAATACGCGACGTTGGACATTCGGACACGATACGGCACGCAGGGAACCGCGTAGATCTCCATGCTGATAAGCGAGCCCCTACTAAATGGCGTTTCGTATGGCATGAGCCTAGTCGTCTTTCCGAACGACTCCTCTGGGTCCAATGGTATCAGACCCTTTTCGACAAAAAGAATATCGTTAAGCACTTCATTCTCGGGCTCAGAGGCTTTCTCGTTCCATACCACTCGCTTGGTTTCATTAGTCTGACACCGCGAAGGTCGGGCGTAGGGCTCCGGCGACCATACTGGTAATTCAGTGGGAGCAGGGCCTGCGGTCGGTGTTGGGAGGGGCTTTAAGATGACCTCCTCCGCCGGGGGGAACTCGACTCCATCTTTACCTCTTACGTGTGACAGCGGAGTCGCCGTAGCAGCATTGGGATCGACGGACTCGCCTGGGCGAAATTCAAGCTCCTCAAAGATCTCTTTTGAGCGACGCTCTCCCCGGGCAGCCGCCGCGAGATAGGCGCTCTCCTGCTCTTGTGACATCGACAATCCCGCACTGCGAGCCTCCTGTATGGCGGCGCGCACGCCGCTCTCGATCGCAGCGCCTGCTGGAGGCTCTTGCGCCCCTGCTTGATGAATGATCAGACAAGCGACACCAGACACCGATAGGACCGCCTGAGCCAGCCACTCCGAGATCTTCACCCTCGCCCGCGAAGTGTCTGAATTTGTCACCCTTAAAATCCCCCAGCTATTACTTCCAGTTTATCTGAAATCGGGGCTCTCTGCCGCGGGTCGTATTCACCGTACTCATTAATAAGCGGCTCTAGCGAGAGATATCCCTCCGCGATATGCGTTCCTTCTCGAGTATTTATCTCCCACCTCGGCGAGAGGGGCGCGGGGTCTTGTTCTGGTGGGGCGACGCCTTCCGAGAGCGGTATTCCGCGTCTCGCCAATTCATTTTCGATCTCAACCGTAATAGAGCGATAATCGCCGATGTGCGTAACGCTCCGCACAAACACCAGACGACTGTCATATAGGTGCTTTATAGCTTCTACAACCGCCAGGAGATGTTTCGGGTCACTTGAGCTAACTGTTACATCCACTAGCAGTTTGCGCTTCCGGCCGCGCGCCAAAGGGCTATTACCTCGACCCGCCACATCACCCTCTTTACCTCGCCCCACGCTACGTAATTCAGCATCCTTTCCCGCGGGTTGAGTTCTTGGTCGAGGCCGCGCCTGGGCTCCGCCGCCCTGTCCAGCGACTCCTGGGGCGACCGCGTAATCGCGCTCGTAAAATTCCCTAGCCTGTGGAAGCTGTGCGTTCACGTTGCGCGCCACGCATATCGCTACACTAATTGCGAAAAAAAACCTCGTAGCGAATCCACACACTGCTTGTCTACCTAGTCGCCTTTTAAGGGGTAGGGTGCTCGAAATAGATCGTATGGTGATTGGGGCGCATATTGCGGCCAGCAATGACAAAAACCCTAAGGAGTCCGCGCGTGAATGGTTAAGGCCGAGTATACTCACTATCTGCCTACGTATTACGGTTTTCCACCGAAGTTCTCATTTCCGCAAGTCATATCCAGGTTCAGGGGCTCCTTGTTGTTATGTGGGTCTGGTTTCGGTCTCCAACGAACCTTCCCAGCGGGACACATAGCCATAATCCTAAAAGCTGTCGCATAGTTTGAGGATTTTTCGTCGAGTCCTCTATTTGCTATCTTCTCTTTCTGGGAATCTGCCCAGCCTTGGACATACTTATCGATAGTATTCTTGTCGTCGATCATCTTCTGTGTAAATGGTTCGTGGGTCTTATTACTGATGTACAGTCGATCCGCTTTGTTCTGGTACTGATAATTCTCGCCGGAAAGAGAGGCGCATTGCGAGTTGGCTGGATCCGTTCGCACCAGCTCATTTGTCCCCCCGCCCCCATACCGCCTCCCCCTAAAGATTGGCGAGTCGATTTGATCGGAGTAGGGCTGCGGCTCAAAGCCCTTGAGGTAAGACTTTTGACCTTGGTGCATACCCTCCGCTATCCTTGCGGCGATGAGAAATCCGAGCGCGTGATCGGCTATCGCCGCCCGTCGTTCGACGGCCGCATATCGGTTGAGAGTCAGGGGCACCATTGCACCGTTTAACTTGTCATTATCGAGACAGGTGTGACCTACTTGCTCTTGAGATAAAGTAGGTCCAGAACTTTTATTAATCACCTTATCGAACCCTGTAATCGACATATTCTTGTTGGTTAGATGCATACGCTGACAGTAGAGCGGATCTTTTTCCCAAGCTTCCATGCCCTTCATAAAATCAGTGACATTCTTATAATCAATATTCCGAAGTTTTCTATTTTCTTCCAACGACGTCATGAGGTTCACGCCTTTGGGGCAATAATTCGACCACATAGGGAGGTTATCCAAGCTCTCTAAGCTAAGCTCTCCCCCCCACTGCACGTTGTCCTCTGGGGGATTCATAATCTTATCGAACTGTTCCGGCCGTCCGCAGAAGCGTTGAGCCAGCAGCTTTCGATACTCCGGGTCAAGCGTCGCCAGATTAGGGCGCACGGTAAGTCCCTCACTCTGCAAACTATCCGAGAAACGGTTTTGCTTGTTCTCAGGTCGCACCTCTTTAATAATCGAAGCGACGTTCTTCTTGATCTCCGACTTCGCGCCCTCCGACGCTTCTGCGTCACCCCCACCGACTTTTGATGCCTGCGACAAATTCTTCTCGATAGCCGCAGCAACCCATTTTTGAGCTTGCTCATTCTCCATCATAGACTTGGAGTCTTCGACACACTTCTCTACTTTTTTCTTGTCGGCTATCATAGTTGTGGTGCGATCATTCTCCCACCCTAGCGCCGTCACTGGGTAATAAAACTCGTATAGTCCAGACCAGCCGTCACCATTCGGATACCTTGATACAATTTGCTCGGTGGTATCTTTTTCTTGGTCTTTGTCAACGCAACAGATCTTCCAGTTCGAGTCCGTTGTAAAGTTCTGGTAGATGAGGGTGTTCGTTTGAAAGCAACTCTGATATGGTCTGTGAGCTGAGAACTTCTCGCCATGCCACTGACATACATCACCTTTGCCAACAAGACTTGGTACCGTAATCGGACAAGCTGCCTGGATTGCTGGATTAAATGGATTAAGACAGTAGGCTAAGATCCCGTCCCTGGGTATCGTCTGCCTGCGAAGCGACACCTCCTCTTTCTTCGGATCCCCATTCCACAGAATGTCGCGCAGGTGCGGGCTCATCCACTTATCGGCTTTACTATCACCTTTGCCGGAGATGATAATCGCGTCGAAAAGCTGCTTCATATTATTCTTGACCGCGTTCATGTCAGACACGGCTTCAGCGCCGCGATACCTGTTCTTTCCCGACTCTCCCTGTTCAAGGCGAGAACTAGGGTCTTCTTGAGCGTGAGCGTCCTTAGAGAGAGCGGTGATACACAGAGCGGTGATACACAGAGCGGTGATACACAGAGCCGCGCCGAGAATTAGCCTTGCTGTCGGAGCAAGCGCACAGCTTATCTTATATGATGAGCTCCTATAGACTGCGAAAGGTAACGGCATGAGTTCGACACTGCTCCGAGATTCGCTAAAACAAAACGACCTTGCTGGTACGGCACTAGATCGATTTGACAGTCATTGTCGGATCTTACCACATTTTTCCCTAAAATGAGGACTGAGGACAACGCCTTATTTAGGATATGCGAGATATTCGTATATATGTGCCATTAAGGTATTACACGTGGGCACCTAGACCGCCGTATCTCCAACGAACCAGCGCTAACTATGCGATTCGCCTGAGTCTTCGCCGGCCGTAGAGCATAATGAAAGCTGCTCTAGCCACTCCACGGGGTACGTCCAGGTACTACGGACGAGACTCTTCAAGCTGATTGTCCACCAGGGGGCAGACTCGCGGCACTCAAAAGACCATACCTAGCCCTACTCTACTACCAACTCGCTCTGTCGCTCTGGCTGTGATTGGTTCGATACGGCGACCGTAGTTGGTTGCATAGTCGGTTGCATAGTCGGTTGCATAGTCGGTTGCGTCGAAATGGGGCTATCTATAATCGGCGCCCTGTACACCACAGGGGACTCCTGAGCAGGCTTTTTGCGACGCTGCTTAAAATCTACTGACTCGAAGCCAACGTACTCATTAAGGCGCACCTTGTTGCGCCGCCACTGGTTCTCAAAAAGGCACATCCGCTCAACATCTACGTACTCGCCGTTTCTAAAGTATTCCTTTCTAAGGCGACACTCCTTTTTAAAGCCTGCAAACTTATAGATATTAAGCCCAGGTATATTATCCGGAAGGATCACTAGATAAATCTTATATAGGTTTAGAATATCAAAGGCGTACTTAATACCGAGCACGAACCCCTGTTTGCCAAGGCCTTTTCCCTGACTCTTCTCATCGATTATGATATCGATCTCACACTTGCGATTAATTTCGTCGATCTCTATTAGACTCAAGACTCCGATGCTCGCCCCCGTTGCGATCTCCTCAATAACGAAGCGCCGCTCAGTCGTGCTATGCACGTACTTCTCATACAGATCTTCTAGCTCCCGCAGGGTCTCGAAGGGCTCCTCGAAGAAGTAGTTCATGGTCTTGTAGTTGTTGTGCAAGCGATGAAGAAATATTAGATCGGCCTTCTCCAGCGCGCGCAGTTGAAGTGAGTGTCCCCTAATCATACGATGAATCTCTTGAAGATTGTTTTTACCCGGTATGGGTAGAATTGTTGCTGTAGTAGATCAACTGGAGGGATTATAGCTCATCTAATGGCAAGGGGGCGGTTCTGGCGTCTCAAAACACTCTCAAGTATTTGTTTATACTAGGTTTTATTTTTATTTATGCTATCCGCGCGACATTTGTAAGGGTGCTATACCACGTTAAGCCGTATATTATCGGCTCTCAGCTGCCTCCGGCGTAATCTTAGAGATCTTCTCATGTCGTAGCTCGGGCGCTACAAACTTTTTGGGGCAACTTCTTAATAAATTATACTTAACGATCGCGTAGATCGCTCGGACCCCATCGCGCCATCCGATCTTCTTGCCCTCGTCGTACGTGCGACCGTAATAAGAGATACCCACTTCGTAGATCCGACACCCCATCGCCGCCACCTTGGCGGTAATCTCAGGCTCGAAGCCGAAGCGGGACTCCTCAATCTCAATGGATTGGATAACCTCGCGCCGAAAGAGCTTATAGCAGGTCTCCATATCGGTCAGGTTTAAATTGGTGCACATGTTCGAAAGTAGGGTCAGGAAGCGATTGCCCATCATGTGCCAAAAGTATACCACGCGGTGCGGCTGTGCTCCGATAAAACGGGAGCCAAAAACCACATCAGCGCGCCCCTTTTCAATCGGCTCCATAAGCATCGGGTACTCCTGTGGGTCGTACTCCATATCGGCGTCCTGGACTATCACAACATCGCCAGTAACGTGCTTGAATCCGGTACGCAGCGCCGCGCCCTTGCCCTGATTAACCTCGTGGAAAAGGATCTTATCAACCTGCGAGATGATTACGGTCCTTAAGATCTCTTGGGTGCCATCGGTCGAGCAGTCGTCAACTATAACGATCTCCTTGTCCCTGACCGGTGAGCTCTTAACCGCATCTACGATCTGCTGAATCGTGGCGCACTCGTTGTAGCATGGAATGACTATCGAAAGTTTCATGGAAAGGCCTAGGGAATTATTATTCAAGCAATATTGGCTGGTATAGCAGGTTTTTTACAGTCCGCACAGTCACCCAAGGCAGCCCCATTCTGAACCTTTAATGAGCCGGTAAAACAGAGCAGTTTTATGGTGTTTCCCGCCTTATAGACCCTTGAACTACCGCCCCCCATCACATATCCTTACGGGATGGAAAATCACTCCCTTATTAGCCCCATAACGATTGAATCCGAGATGCGTCAGTCCTACCTGGACTACGCCATGAGCGTTATTGTCGGACGCGCCCTGCCAGACGTACGTGACGGCCTTAAGCCGGTACAACGGCGCGTACTGTATGCGATGCTAAAAGAGGGCCTCGTCTCTAACCGCAAGCACTCAAAGTGCGCGGGAGTTGTAGGTGAGGTGCTCAAGCGCTATCACCCACACGGAGATATGCCCGTATACGAGGCGCTCGTTCGCCTTGCCCAGCGCTGGAACCTGCGCTATCCCCTGATCGACGGGCAGGGCAATTTTGGATCCGTAGATGGCGACCCACCTGCCGCCTACCGTTATACTGAGTGCCGCATGACCGCACTTGCAGAGCGCCTGCTTGAGGACATAGAGAAGGAGACGGTCGACTTTACTCCCAACTTCGATGACTCTGTTATGGAGCCCTCGGTCCTGCCATCTGTCATTCCAAACCTACTCGTTAACGGCGCAAACGGTATCGCCGTTGGTATGGCGACCCATATTCCGCCACACAACCTCTCTGAGGTTATCGACGGGGCGCTGGCGTTCATACATAACCCGAACATCTCTTTGCAAGAGCTGCTGCAACTTATCCCTGGACCGGACTTTCCGACCGGCGGATCGATCTACGGTCGTGGGCCTATCGTTAGCGCATACGCAACCGGTCGAGGCATTATTCAGGTTCGTGCCAAGGCGCACTTTGAGAAGATCAAAACCAAGTCACGCGAAGCTGACATCATAGTAGTCACAGAGATTCCATACCAACTCAACAAGTCTCGCCTGATCGAGAAGATCGCAGAGCTGGTCAATGAGAAGCAGATTGAGGGGATCTCTAAGCTGCGCGACGAGAGCGACCGCTCAGGCATGCGCATAGTGATGGAGATTAAACGGGACGCAACCCCAGAGGTGGTGCTGAACCAGCTCTACAAGTTGACACAGATGCAGTCGAGCTTCGGCATCGTAAGCCTAGCGATCGTAGACGGAAAGCCGGTCGTATGTTCATTGGCCGATTTTCTGTTTCACTTTCTCAACCACCGCCGAGACGTTGTTACCCGCCGTACAGAGTTCGATCTCAAGAAGGCGCGTGAAAGGATGCACCTCTTAGATGGATTCCGTATAGCGCTCCTAAATCTCGATGAAGTTATTAAACTTATTCGAGCCGCCAGCACCCCGAAGGATGCGCGCGATGAGCTTATCAGTCGCTACAGGCTTTCAACGACTCAGGCCCAGGCGATCCTAGATCTAAGACTCCAGAAGCTCACAGGCATGGAGCGATTGTCTATCGAGCAGGAGCACGAAGCGCTTGCTAAGTTGATCGGAGAGCTACTTGCTATCCTGTCTGACGCAAAGATAGTTGATTCTATAATCGTTGCTGAACTGACGGAGATAAAAGAAAAGTTCGGCGATGCTCGCCGCACAGAGATCGTCGATGATGGTGGCGAGATCAACATGCACGAGCTGATCGAGGACGAAGAGATGGTCGTCACCGTCAGCCATAACGGCTACATCAAGCGCACATCCGTATCCGAGTACCGCGAGCAACGTCGTGGTGGTAAGGGCGTTATAGGCACCGCCGGCGATGGAGATGACTTTACACAGAACTTATTCGTCAGCTCAACGCTCGCGGATCTCCTCGTCTTTACAAACCTCGGTCGGGTATATTGGCTCAAGGTTTGGGGGATTCCGGAGTCGGGACGCACCGCGCGTGGTAGAGCGCTAGTTAACCTGCTCGACCTCAAGGAGGACGAAAAGCTCTGCGCAATACTGCCGATCCGCGAATGGCGGGAAAATAGCTATGTTGTGCTCGCAACTCGTGGTGGTGTTATTAAGAAAACGGCGATTGATGAGTTCTCACGCTCGCGTCGTAACGGCATCATGGCCTGCACCCTCGACGAAGGGGACACCTTGATCGATGCTGCTATCACGCACGAAGGGGACGATATCCTCCTCGCTACACGTGGTGGTATGGCGATTCGCTTTAATGAGGATAACGTACGCGCCATGGGTCGTGCGGCTCGCGGCGTAACGGGCATACGTTTTGAGGGTGATGATAAGGTTGTTAGCATGACCGTTATCTCTAGGAAACAGGCCGAGGCTTCGGAGCCTGCAGATCAGATCTCGCTTCTTACGGTGTGCGAGAACGGATTCGGTAAACGTACTGTAATCTCAGAATATCGATCGCAAAATCGGGGTGGTAAGGGGCTAATCGATATCCAGACCGATGGAAGAAACGGTCCGGTCATCGAGGCTAGCGCAGTTTCGGCCGATAGTGGGCTGATGCTTATCACCTCAGGTGGTAAGATCATCCGCACCAGCGCCAAGAATATCTCACTAATCGGGCGAAACACCCGAGGTGTGAAGTTGATTGACCTAGACGCAGAGGAGAAGGTAGTCGCAGTCGCTCCGGCTCCATTAGATTCTAACGGCCCAGTAGATTCTAACGGCCCAGTAGATTCCAACGGCCCAGTAGATTCCAACGGCTCAGAGGAGCCGCCGACCGAGACAACCCCAGAAGCAGCCCCAGCAACTCCGAACGGAGAGACCGTTAACTAGGCATTAGTAGCCGATGCTCAAAAACGATACTGCACAACGCATAGCTGTAATCGGTCTTGGGGCGTGGGGTACGGCGCTTGCGCTACATGCTGCGCGTAGGGGTCATGCGGTTACCGGCTGGTGTCGCTGTCAAGCCGCTGTTAAGAGGCTCTTAGATACTGGTGCTTTACCGCTCGGAGAAACAAGCACCCCAATCCCAAAAAATCTAGCGCTTACTTCAGATCTAGCTGCTACACACGACGCTGATTTAACGATCATCGCCCTACCTGCCAAGGCCTGGTCCGATGTTCTGCCACAGGTGCGCGCTTCGATCCTAGTCAGCGCCACAAAGGGCTTAGAAAGCAGCACCGGCACAACTCCCCTTAGCTATGCTGCCGCAAAGCTTGGCTACTCAAGTGCAGCCCTAGCCGTTATTTCTGGGCCAAGTTTTGCCTCAGATCTAGTAGCAGAGCGGCCGATCTCAATAGTTGCCGCCTCAAGCTCAGAGCAGACTGCGACCCTAGTGGCAGAGAGTCTCTCGGGCAACTCGCTACGCATCTACACATCAACGGACCCTGTTGGCGTAGAGCTCGGTGGAATCTTAAAGAACGTTATCGCCGTCGCGGCCGGCGTTTCGGATGCATTAGGCTACGGCCCCTCCGCTCGCGCAGCCCTTATCTCACGCGGACTAGCTGAGATGATCCGCCTTGCAACAGCTCTTGGAGCAGACTCACGCACCCTCTCTGGACTCTCAGGACTCGGCGACCTCGTTATGACCGCCACCGAGGATCAGAGCCGTAACCGTACGGTCGGACTGCGCCTAGGTAGGGGCGAAAAGATTGATCAAATCATAGCCTCGCTGGGCTCGGTAGCCGAGGGTATCTCGACCGCTCCCCTTGTAGAGCAGCTCGCAGCAAAGGTTTCGGTCGATGTGCCATTAACTGCGCATATCGTTAAGCTACTTACAGGTGAGATCGCCCCATTGCAGCTAGCCTCAGCCCTACTGTCGCGTCCGTTGAGAAGTGAGTTTTAGGTAACTATTCAGGTAGCTCTTCACCGGATCAGACCCGATGCGTTAGCCCGTATCAAGGGGCGGTTTTGCGAAGCAAGCTGTTGTGGATAATTACCTAAAGAGATCTATCCCCAAGGATAAGGAGGAAGAACAGCGGTAGATAGATAATCGAGGCCCTCAGCAGCAATTTTGCATCCTGAACCGACCTGGTGCGCCAGAGATTAATTCCAATACCGAGGAAAATAAGGCCGAGAATCCCGATACCCCAAGCGTAGAACTCCCCCGCCATTCCGGTAATAAACGGCAAAAGTGAGATCGGTATTAGCGCTATCGAGAATCCGATCACCTGCCTAAAGGTTCGTTTGCCATCTGGATAAACAACGGGGAGCATCTTAAATCCACCGCGAGCATAATCATCCCGATACATCCAAGCGATCGCATAAAAATGGGGATGTTGCCATATAAAGAGGATTAGAAAGAGGATCCACGCGCCTAGATCTAGGCTACCGGTCGCTGCAACCCAGCCACCCATCGGAGGAATAGCTCCGGGGATAGCTCCCACAACCGTATTCCACCAGGTAACTTTCTTAAGTGGGGTATAAACCAAAACGTACAGAAAAACGGTTAGCAACGAGAGAAATCCAGTTAGGAGGTTTACCTGCCATACCAGAAGGATAACGCCCATTAGAACAAGTTGCAGTCCGAAGGAGAGCGCATCCTCTGGAGCAATCTCGCCTGTTGGAATTGCACGCTTGCAGGTGCGCTGCATCATCTGATCACAGTCGCGCTCAATGTAGCAATTAAGAACCGCCGCCCCAGCGGAACTTAGCGCAGTGCCTAGTAACATAATAATAAATGTATCGAGGGGCTGTAGACCCTTGGCACCAAGAAAGAATCCGGCCGCACTCATGACAAGAACCATCGTCAAGATACGGGGTTTGGTAAGGGAGAGGTAGGCGGAGGCTTTTCCGCGATAAGCGCCGAAGGCTTCTATCATATATGTGTAATGTTAGGGAGTTAAAGATGCCATGTCAACGTCAGGGCCTTACATAATTAGCCCAGAAGCGCGCCTATCAGCGCTCGCCCAGTAAACTACAACAGCCTTTCCAATAATTTGCTCTAAGGCAACGAAGGGATCGCTCCAAAAGCGGGAATCAAAGGAGTCGTTACGGTTATCGCCGAGCACAAAAACTCGGCCCCGAGGAACACGGAACACCTCTTGAACGCCTGTAGCGCCCCCAAAAAAACGAACGTAGGGCTCATTGAGTAACGCCCCGTTAATATGCACAGCCACCCCATCTATCTCAACTAGGTCGCCCTCTAGCCCGATCACCCGCTTTACGAGGCTCTGCTCACCCTCATCCAGCGTAGTAGCGGGATCATCGCTGCGCTTAAAGACAACAACCTCTCCACGCTTAGGCTTTGACCACGGAACAACGGTCCTCTCAACAAACGGCACACGTAATCCGTATAGAAATTTCTCAACCAGGATATAGTCCATCGCCTTAACGGTCGGACTCATCGATGTGGATGGCACATAGAAGGCCTCGACAACTGCGCTTTTTACGAATAGTGCGCAACCGATCAACACAACGGCGATCTTAAGCAACACCGGCGCCCGATGCTTAACCCGTCGCATACGCTTGTGCCAACGCCTGCGCGCCAGGCGCACTAGCTCGCTATCTTCAAATATAGGAATGATTGAGTAGTGATCGTTAATCTTTGCGGCGTTCGACATCTGGCTCTCCCACAACCCTGCCTAAAATAGGCCTTATAAGGTCATCCGCAAGCAATCGTGCGGCAAAGCCTAGGACTAATCAAGTTTTGTTAGCTCCTGATTGATTCGATCCTGTAAGGCTGCGGAGATCTTTATCTGGGTTCTGCTATTAGATCCTAAATCGCCCTTTTTACGCCTTAAAACAACAATTATAGCTCCAATCAAACCGATCACAACAAATCCGAGCGGGGCTATCCAAACCATGCGCCCAAAGCCTTCAAAGACTGGAACGGCGCGATACTTATCACCAAATTGAACAAAAACCCCCTCTAGGATAATCTCTGGCGCAGTCCCCTGCTCTAATTTTTGGCGCATCTCGGCCTTGAGCTCCTGGGCCTTAGATGATGGACAATCGTTAAGTGAGCGCCCGGGACAGAACGGACTAAATACCTGCTGATACATCTCGTAGGATTTTTTATCGAGAGCCTCGCTACCTGGATCTGCATACGCAGTCGCAAGGCTCAGTGCACATAGAGCTAGTGATGATAAGAGCCGGACTATGCCTTTATACATGGTGCTCCGAACATGGTGCCCCAAACTCTGCGCGGTACTGATCAATCCTGTACTGTAGCTCCGTATCGATCTGAAAGCCTGATGAATTAGCTTTTGAGAGGTAGGTAATAATATCAAAGATAGTCACGACCGGATGGATCTTAATGTTGAGCTCCTGCTCCGCCTCCTGCACAGCGGAGAGCGCCCCCTTACCACGCTCAGCTCTATCAACTAAGATCACAACCCCAGCTACCTCAACGCCGAGCCGATTACGCAGCACCGGCACCATCTCCTGAAGCGTTGTACCAGCGGTTACTACGTCCTCAACCAACACTACCTTCATACCATTTACTAGCGGCTTACCAACGAACTCGCCCCCCTCGCCGCGGGTCTTGGCCTCCTTACGATTAAAGCAGAAACCTATATTCGTATCGAAGTTCTGAGCCAAGCTCATCGCCGTTGAAACACAGAGTGGAATCCCCTTATAGGCTGGTCCAAACACAGCATCCGCATCTTTTAACCCAAGAGACACTATCGCCTCGGCATAGAAGCGCGCAAGCTGCGCTATCTTTCGACCATCATCGAAACACCCGGTATTAATAAAATAGGGGGCCTTGCGTCCAGACTTAAGGAGGAACTCTCCAAACTTGAGCGCCTGACTATGAACTAGAAAATCTATTACCTGGCCTTTGTTCATACCGTACACCCCTTTATTGGACGACCTGCTCGGCCTGCATAATTTCACCGGCATGCCCAGCACACGTTACGCTATCGCCCCTACCATATTTACCATTACGGAGAAGGGCAAACATGAGAGTTGCATCTAAATCTAGCGCCGAAGTGAGCACCTTTCCGATCGGCTCTCCTGCTGCGTTAAGCACCTGCTCCCCTACTGAAATTAGCCCGCTACCTAAAAGGCGAATACGTTCAAGGGAGCGTGGCAGCCTTCCGATCGCATCGCTGCGCTCAATAACCTCCTGTCCAACATAACACCCCTTTGAAAACGATACTGCATCCAGTACTCCGCACTCGCTCAGAATAACATCTTCATTAATCTCATCCGGATATACAGGCACGCCCTGTTTTATTCGCAGTAAGTTATAACTCTCCTCAGAAAGTGCTGGGCCAAATAGCTCCGTAAGCCTGTGCAGCCCATCAATCGGAACGTCTGTTACGAGAATAACATCACTCCCTACAGTAGAGACCCGCATCCGTGCACAGAGTAATTTGCGCTCTGTCCCAACCGACGAAACGCTCTCTCGCACCTGAGAGGACTCCATTGCAACATGCGCAACGACTGCACACGCTGAGATATCAGTAACGTTAACGCGATCGGCAACTATAAACTTGGCGAGCGCCGCCTTAACGCCCTCTCGATTACCACCATCGCATACAAGCAGAAAACTCTCTGCGGACTCAACAAACACCGTGAAGAGACCCTCAACGCGCCCCTGGGATGTTAGCGCCGCTGCTCGCGCCGCTTCGTTAGGCTGCAGGGTACGAAGATCATTAGAGAGGCGATTATTTAGGTAACGCCTAGCATCCTTGCCAGTTACTGCAAGCACTATCGGCTCTGGAAATAGGTACCAGTTGGTGCTCATCGAATTAAAGTACCGACCCTAGAAAGACTCGCCCACGACCAGAAAACGATGACCGCCTTACCCTTCACACGCTTAATATCGAGGAATGGCTCGGTCCAGAAACGCGAATCCTTGGAGTGATCGCGATTATCACCAAGGAGCATAATGCGCCCAGGAGGTATGATTGCGGGCCCGAACCGTCCATCAGGACTCCCACCATCCATCCAACGAGCATAGCGTTCTGCGAGCGCTTCTCCGTTTATAAAAACCTTGGCATTCCTGACCTCAATTGTATCGCCAGGTAATCCTATCACCCTTTTTATAATATGAATGGCGGAGTCATCTTCGTTCGGCGTATTCGGATCGTCTGGCCTGGTAAATACGACAACATCCCCGCGCTTCGGCTCATTCCATGCGGCTACAGTATCGGTCAAAAACGGCAGCCTTAGTCCGTACCAGAACTTTAGTACAAGAATATAGTCTCCGATCTGCAGGGTTGGGATCATCGATCCAGAGGGGATCTTAAAGGGCTCGATTACACAGGTTCGTAGCGAAAAAGCGAGCGCTAAAATAACGATCAGGGTTTTAATAAAGGAGAACGCCTCTGCAATAAACCCGTTTTGTTGGTTACTCACTAAACACGCTCCGATAATACAGCGTTTTTAATGCGCTGCAGGGTATAGACATACCCTGGTATACGAGCAGTGCGTGGTGACGTCAATGTAGTGAGCGAAGTTTCGCTTTTTATTTAAAAACTGGGGTTATGCGCTAAAGCTCTGGCGCTTACCGAAAACAACGGTACTGCAGTCAACCTCGATCTTCGGTCCCTTATTGGTAACCGTTGAGACGAAGATACCAGGCTCGAATGCGCGCTCCTTCAAGAGCTCTATCTTCTGCACATCTGGAATCGTCATGGTGGCTGTAATCGAAAAATTAAGCTCTACGATCACATGTCCTGGAGTATCATCTAAGATCTTCGTGATCATTCCGTAGAGGGGATAGGTAGTGCCGACCTCAACGTCACCAAACTGAACTTCGCATTTTAACTTATCAAAGAGATTTGGGGTTTTCTCGCTCTCCATTTCAGCACCTCTTAAAAACTGTATAACCTATATACCCCCTTATCCACAGCAGAAAGAAAATGCTTCAGAAAGAAACAGCTTAAAACTAAAACAATTCTCAACTAGCTGATATTGCTGGATTACAGGTACTATCCTAGGGCTTATGCACGCCCTTCCGCCAAGCTGCTAAAACTCGTATAAGATGGTAACTATTCACCTCAGTATAAACTTGTTGGTGGTTAAAAGGATTCAATCTTGCGATCGGCCCTAAAGACCCACCCTTTCTTGTCGTCTCCTGATCGGGGCCGCTCATTTTGGGGGGTGAATAGTTAGTATTGTCACCCCCGATTTGCTCCGCAAATCGACCCCTGATGGGTTTGTTTTCCTTACACTATATATTAAGGCCGGGGCACGCGATGCTACTCAGGAGTTTGCACCTACCATCTCGCCTAATAGCGATCCTTCTCGTTATTTCCACCTTACTCAGTGCATGTTTGCGCGATAAGCCGCCCGCCGGTCGGATCCTAGTCAAAAATGATTCTCAGGACTCTGAATATAACGTAATCTCCGTCTCTGGTGGTGGCGCGCAGGTCTATCTAAAACCTGGGGAACGGTTTGTACTCCCTAAGGCAACGAGCTCGTTCTCAGTTCAGCGCCGCTATAAAAACTTCACCCGCTCTTACTCCGTAGTATGCCCAGCTCCAGGCTCAGGCGGTGTCTTTATCAAGTTAATCGATATTCACGTTAATAGGATCGCAGGTGGTTGTAAGACCGTCAGCGCTTCGAAACGATGATTGATCCGTGTAGCTACTAAATCGTAAAGCTATTTACAAACAGTAAGAGCAACACTGCGGTGGCACCTCTTGGCCAACAAAAACACGCCACAGCTCTCGTTGGTCACATCTGTGGAGCTGCCTGCCCACGAAAACGACGCCTCGCCAGCGCTTGGTCTGGCTGGAACGGAGCTCACATCAGCCCGTCCTCGTAGCGTAAAAAATAACTTCTTTCCAACTTTGCGTAACTGCGCGACGTGCAGCCCCTGCGTTGCTTGGTAAGAACAGGATGGATCGTACTCGAAGTCGTTACGATAGCTCCACTGTCCCTTACCTAGCTTGGTCCATCCATCGGTCGGAAAACATCCAGATCCAACTGCGCCACTAGGTAGGGAGGCGTTACTGAATACGGTATAGTTATCGAGGGAGAGATTAATAGTGAAGCCATCCTTAATTGGATTAAAGCTCTTAAGCACCGCTGGCGAGCCATACTCAATAACACCTGAGATAGTTATCGGACGCTTAGTGGGATACTGCGCTGTTGGTAACCCTATCTCGACCTGTAACGTTGAGAGACCACCCTGTTGTTTGCAGATCTTAAAGTCAGAGGTAACTTCGTTATTGTCGTATGAAAGCTCTGTGATAGTACGGAGCGGATTTAACTCAACGTGTAACGTGTACTCCCCAGGTGATAATCCGGTGATATCAACGTACTGGCATCCGAGCCCATTATTATAGACATCGGCGCAGCCTGCGGTGAGGTTGTTACAGGTCCCGCTGGATCCCGGCACTATGCCAGGATTACAGAACGAATCAACCAAACAAAACCCCTCCTTATGACCACGCAGGATTACCGTTGGCGAGCCTTTCTTAGTGACGGTATAAGATGAGAAATTTTTTAGATGTGCGTGCCCATGCCCTCCAGCTATGCTGCACTCAAAGAGCGGATTGCTGCAGATAGGTGGGGGTGTCGTGTCGCAATCAGGGCACCCCGGATCGCCCAGCGTTAGATCAGATGGACCATCGTTCCAGGCATAGTGGTCAAATCCGATCAGGGTTCGTTTGGTTGTTGCTGCGGCGCAGCCCTCTACGACATCAGCCTCCCCAACGGTTTCGTTTGTCCGAATAGTAACGTTTGATATCTCTGGGCGTAGGTCCGGAACCTGCGCAACACCAGTTATAACACCAAGGGCTAACTGCATAAGGGCGCTATAGGCCGTTACAGTTCGGATCGAGATCCCGCTCATACACCATCGCTTGTTTTGCATCATTAGCATATTCGATTATCTTAGTAGTCCAGTCAAGATAATTGCACGTGATCACCGAAGCCCGTGCTTGCTGTTTAGGCAAGGATGGACTCCGGTGATCGCTTGCTTTGGGACGCGTAAGTCTCAATGTTAAGTCACGAACTCAAACATCAGGAGGTTCTAGTATCATGAAAGAAACGAAAGAGGTTCAAGCTGAAAAAGTAGATGGAGATTTTGCCACTGGATCAGTCCATGATTCAGCCCGGCGACCTCTCTATGAGATCACACTCAACATGGCAGGAGGACCAATCTGCGTAGCAGCACTGTTCGCTGGAGCATCTCTCACTAAGGGCTTGTCCTTGGTTGAAAGTGCGCTAGCAGTTATCAGTGGCGGTCTTATTCTTGCCATCTACGGTGGGATCATCGGAGCAGTCGGTATGCGAACAGGACTCTCTACAGGGATGCTCCTCAAGCGTACTTTTGGTGAGCAAGGAAGCAAAGTCATCTCTGTGCTCCTTGCTCTCTGTTTAGTCGGTTGGTATGGGGTGCAAACTGGCTTCTTTGGGGATACTATTCACATGTTGTATCCTCAGGGGGGTTGGTTGACATCTAGTCATAGCGCCGCAGCGTGGGGCGGAGTGCTGATGCTCCTGACGGCCCTTTGGGGCTATCGGGGGCTAAGCATACTTAGCCTCGTGGCAGTGCCGTTGCTGTTTGTTTTGAGTATTTGGGGATTGCTCACTGCTATCTCACTCTCAAACATCTCAGCCTATGTTCCTGCTTCTAGAGAGACACTGGGAAATGGAATCACTCTAGTTGTTGGCGCCTTGGCGGTGGGGGCAACTACCACAGCGGACATTACTAGATACGCCAAATCAAGTGGACACTCGTGGTTCTCTTGCTTCTTTGCGTATTTGGTGACGAACTCGTTCATGTTGTTAAGCGGAGCAATAACCGCAATTGCAACAGGCTCGGGGGATCTCCTTGCCGCGATGTTGGCTCTAGGACTCGGAGTGCCTGCACTTCTCATATTGATGCTCGGGCAGTGGACGACTAACGATGACAATCTGTATTCGTCATCATTGGCCATCACAGCCAGCATGCCGAGTCTAAAAAAGCCCTATGTCGTCGTGGCGTTAGGGCTTGTTGCCACGCTCAGTGCAGTTGTTGGGGTAGCGAATTTATTCGTCCCATTTCTGCTGTTTCTGGGCGTAGCAATTCCACCAATCGGAGGGGTGCTCATCGCCGACTTCATCGTAGTAAAAGGCACAGCTGCAGAGCGACTAGTAACAAGGAACTACTCTGTAAGAGCATTCCTTGCCTGGTGCGCAGGCGCTACTGCTGGATACTTGGTGCCAATCGGAATCCCGGCTGTTAACTCAATTGTGCTTGCGTTCATTGTATATCTTATCTTGAGTCGCTGCTTCGGTCACGTCTCAAAAGGAGTTATCTCTGACGACAGTCAGGTAAGTTCTACTTGATGGTTCCTGCCTGAGGCGGTTATTTCCCTACACAGAACTTAGAAAATATCCGCCCCAAGATATCCTCGGTGTAGGTCCGGCCTACGATCTCATCAAGCGCCACTAGTGCCTCACGTATATCGGTTGCAAGGATAGAGAGCGGTGCTTGCTTTGTCAGATCGATAAATGAGCTGAGCGCTTGGTCTGCTCGCTGCAAGCAGTCGCGGTGACGCTCGTTTGTAATAACCTCTCCTACCTCTCCTCGCTCCGGCATCCCCTTAGCGAGATCCTCAACTAGCGCTTCAAGCAGTGGCCCGATACCGGCTCCGGTCTTGGCTGAGATATAAAAGCTCTGCTCACATAGCGCAAAGTCGCAGGAAAACTGCCCAAGCGCCTCAGGTTTAAGATCGATCTTGTTAACGATAGCCCAGACCTTTCTCCGTCCCGCGCTAAGCAGGGAGAGGGTCTCACGCCAATCCTCTGAGGTATCCGTTGCATCAACGATAAGCAACACAAGATCTGCCCACGGGATGCGCTCCTTTGCGAGCTCAATACCTAGCCGCTCTACGACATCGGTCGTCTCACGTATCCCTGCTGAGTCACAGAATACAAACTTGTGCCCAGCTAGTGCGGACTCCTCCTCAATTAGATCTCGTGTTGTTCCTGAGATCTCAGACACTATCGCCTTTTGTTTACCGACCAGAAGGTTAAGCAGACTTGATTTGCCAGCATTAGGCCGACCACAGATAAGTACCCGCACCCCCTCCTTGACCAAAGATCCGAAGGAGTAGGTTGCAATAAGCTGCGCTACCTTAACTTGCGCAATTTGCGCACGGGCCGCAATCGCCCCAAGCTTATCGGGCTGAATGTCCTCCTCTGGGAAATCTATTGAGGCCTCAAGTTCAGCTAGCGCATCCCGAAGTGGCTCTCCAATCAACTGTATTGAGTGACTCAATCGCCCCTGTAGCTGCTCTTCAGCAAAACGGAGCTGCTCTTCGCTCTTTGCATTTACCACGTCGGCGATGGCCTCAGCTTGCGCTAAATCCATCTTACCGTTAAGGAACGCGCGCTTGCTGAATTCACCAGCAGGAGCGGGCGTTATGCCATAAGCATAAAGTGAGCGGAGCACGCGCTGAACAAGCACCGGACTTCCATGAAATTGAAATTCAGCAACATCCTCACCGGTAAAGCTCGACGGTCCTGGCATAAAGACCACCAAGCCTCGATCGATAGAGTTACTACTTTTAAAGTCAAGGATATCCCCAAATACTAGGGTACGGGGATGGCGAAGCGGATCGCGCTTGCCCTGGAACAACGCCTTGAGCGCCGTGCGTGTACGCGGACCACTTACCCGCACAACTGCAACCCCAGCCGGAGCAGGTGCAGTTGCTAAGGCCGCTATAGTCGTTCCGTCCATGCTATATTAAAGTAAGAATATATCCCGCACCAAAGATTAGCAGACTGGCAATTAAGGTCCCCGTATATACGGAGCCGCGCTTCGTATTTCGCATGTACATCTGCTGCGTGATTGAGATTATATTATTCACCAACCAATAGAGCACAAGCCCGGCCGGCATCGGGTATATAATAAACATTCCAGCGAAGATAAGTGGCATAAACATCATCATCTTCTGCTGTGCTGGATCGGCTGAAGGATTAGGGGTCGTCCACTGCTGAATTATCATCGAGGCGGCCATAAGAAGCACCATGACCGGTACTCCGACACCGAATAGCTCCAACTTTTCAGGGGCTGAGAGATCCGTAATCCAGAGTGCAAAGGGTGCGTGGCGAAGCTCAAGAGCGTTAAGGAGCGCCTGATACAAACCAAGGAAAACAGGGATCTGAATCGCGATTGGAAAACAGCCCCCCATCGGGTTAATACCCCTTCTCTTATAAAGCGCGAAGGTTTCCTGGTTAAGCTGTGTGGCGTCCTTGATGCGTTCACGCAACGCCTTAATCTCAGGCTGAACCTCCTGCATCTTTCTCATCGAATCAAAGCTCGCCTTAGAGAGCGGGAGCATGACTGTCTTAACGATTAATGTTAGCGCGATAATTGCGAGCCCGTAGTTATTCACAAAGAGGTAGAGATAGTGCAGCAACCAGAGTAGCGGCAAAGCAAGGAACGAGAACCACCCCAAATCAATCGAGCGCTCTAGCCGATAATCGCCAATAAACTGCAAGGTTTTATAATCCTTTGGTCCAGCATACACATCAAAGCGCCCACTTTCCGATCCACCTGCAACTCGGTCGAGGTAGACATCCCCCTCACGACCGATCATGGTACTGCTGCCTGTGGCCAGAGCCACCGTTACCGGAGCCCCTGCAACGTTTATCGCCGGGATCAAAGTTGCCATAAAGTAGATATCACCAAGCGAGGCCCACTTGCTTAGCCCGAAACCTCTCACCCCCTCCATAATATCCGTGAGCGGAAGATGGTGAATCTTATCTGCGCCATCAAGATAGGTGATGTGGGTCATCTTAAGGCGTGGGTTCAGATCGGCTTTAGGAAAATAGTGTGTCCACTCTAGCCACACGTTCTGACCTTCAGGCAGATTTCTTGCAAGCGATACATCAACTGAGAAGAGGTAGGAATCGGACTTAAAGGTGATGCGCTTTGTGATCCCATTTCCATTTGGAAGGGTGCCCTTAAACTCAAGCGCAATTGATGAGTTGGGTGCTGTTGCTAGATTCACCGCAGGTTGAGCAACCTGCGTGCCGTTGACCGACGCGAGGGTATAGCTGACCCTCTCATCACTCTCACTGCCCGCATATACGCCGAGCGGGAAGGTAGCCCCATCCGGATTATCGATTAGATCTAAGGATACTTTTCCGCCCTGCTCTACCTTGTGATCGTTTAATTTTAAACTAACGATGCGCGCGCCGAGGTGAGAAATCGTAACGGTAGCAACGTCGGTCTTGATAAATGAGCTCTGCCCACCCTCTATCTCAACTTTATTCGGATGAACTGGCAACGAAACCGGTGCTGCCGCAACGACCTGACTTTGACGCCCCGGCTCTATATTTACCGGAGAAACACCTTTAACGTGCTGTGCTTCCTGCTGACCTGTCTGCGTCTCCTGAGATCTTTTCGGAGCCTGCGTTACCTGGGACCAAATGACCGCAACTAGGATGCAGAGAATTATGGCGCGCAGGGTTCGTTGGTTCTGTTCCTTAGAGTTATCTAGCACAGCTATTCCTTATTTAAAGATCTTTGAATTTGCGTTCCATTTTATCGGGTACTCCATTTGTAGGTAATGAACCCTTCAAGGTCAAGGAGCAGGAGCATAAAGGGCTAAAAAGAAAGCGGTTTCCTCTCTTCGGGGCAGCGTCGCCCCCCTATGGTACAGCATCCCTCCCGCCAGGACACCATGGATGGCAACGCACAAAGCGTTTGAGTGCCAACACCACCCCGCGCATCCAGCCATATCGTTCAATCGCCTCGAGTGCATAGTCAGAGCAGCTTGGATCGAAGCGACAGGCGTTTCCGATTAGCTTTGAGATGGTTGCCTTGTAGATACCGTGAACTGCGCGCGCAACAACGCTTTGCCCCTGTTTTAGAATAGTCTTCTGCTCCTGCTTGCAAAAAAAGCCACACATCTCAGTGCTTCCTATAATCTAGGGTGCTTTTACAGTGAGGTCTATTAGGGCCTTTGATTTAAACGCTCCGTAAAGCTCCCGTTTGTAGTCATCAAAGTGACAGGATTGCACATCACGACGTGCAACGATCACTAGATCTATGGGCTTTACAAACGAGCCACGCAGAGCACGAAAGACCTCGCGCACACGCCGTTTAATAAGATTTCTTACCGTCGCTCTCTTTTCAAGCTTAGTTGTAACGGCGATGGCTAGACGACTAGTGCTCGCCTCGGATGGAATAAAGAGTATTAGAAAATGCTTGCAGTGGATCTTGGTGCCTTTATTTTGGCACCTTGCTATGTCGAATTTTCTTCGTAAGCGCGCCTCCGGCCCGTGAGTACACCGGGCATCAGGCCCGTTAGTACAGCTGCTCTCGCCCACGGCTACCTATAGTGCCCCTTGCGCGGAGAGGTTACTGAGATCCTCTTGCGACCACGAGCCCTGCGGGCAGCAAGGACTTTCTTACCCCCAACTGTGGAGCTTCTCTTTCTAAAGCCATGCGTTGTTTGTCGGCTCTTTTTACTTGGTTTGTACGTGCGTTTCATAGAAAACTACCTATCAATAGGGTGGGAAGTTTAGAGACTTTACAGCGTCGCGTCAACTGTACGGAGGAGAAGAAGCGTAACTATTCAGCAGGGCGTGGCTTCAGAGCTTACTTCAGAAACACTAGCGGTCCCTATATTCTTCTAGGTTTCACGCTCTAAACGTGTGAATATACTGCCGTTTACAGTTGACTCTTTAAAGGGCTCATATGCTTCGCTTTTTACCCTGCTCGTTACTATTAGTA
>Ga0209190_1000031_pt1 | contig 97951 bp, 86 predicted proteins | sample M_140205_XF_Meta_FD_187315 | JGI IMG/M metagenome (GOLD analysis project Ga0209190, IMG submission 187315) | Freshwater microbial communities from Lake Montjoie, Canada to study carbon cycling - M_140205_XF_MetaG (SPAdes) (version 2) | ecosystem: Environmental > Aquatic > Freshwater > Lake... | reverse complement strand
AGAGATAGTAAGATTAATAGGATTGAAGGTACCGATGGGTTGGTGGGTGTGGAAGTCGTAAACATGGTTTTTTTCGTCAATGAGGTATTGTTTATCGTTGAGGTTAAGTATAGATACGGCGGTTTGGTCAGGATCCTGAGCAGGTTTTTTTTCTTTGAGCTTGGGCTCCTTAACCTTTGTCTCCTTGACCTTGACCTCCTTTGTCTCCTTGACCTTGGGCTCCTTGACCTTGGGGTCCTTTGTCTCCTTGACCTTGGGGTCCTTTGTCTCGTTGACCTTTGCATCCTTTGTATCCTTTGCATCCTTTTCCTTTGGCTCCTTAGAAGGAGATGCAATAGGAGGAGGAGGAGGAGGATTTCCATTGGCCAACTGAACCATCTCGTTTACGAAGGCGTCCTCAGATGTGAGAACCTTGGCATTGGGCTTCCTGCCCCTGGGCTTTTTCTTGTCCGAATCAGACTCATCGGCGACCGCAACAACAGCCTTCTCCTTCTTTTTTTCGGAACGTAGGGGCTTCTTGTCCTTGGTATCGGACTTGGCTAAGGCAGATGCCTTAGCATCAGCCTTGGCTTGTGCCTTAGCGGCCTTGACCTCGTCTTTCTTCTTCTGCTGAATAGAAGTTCGAATGGTCTTGGCAATATCCTTGGAGTCATCAAAGAATGCCTGAACGAAGGCCTGTTGAGAGTCAATTTCAGAGAAGACGTTGAGCTGCTCAATGCAGAGGTCCTCGTCCACAGCAGGCACGTTCTCGTCAAGAGAATTGATGCGCTTCATGAACCAATAACCAAACTGGATGAACTTGCCAAACTTGGCAGGAAGAGTAGGAGTACGAGGCTTCTTCTCCTTGACCTCCTTAGTTGCCGAAGCAACGTTGGAAGCAGAAGATTTAGCAGACGAAACAACGGGAGTAGACATTTTGAGAATTACAAGCGAACTTGTTGGGAAATTTACCAATTCTGTTCTACAGGAAAACTTTTTCAATTTTTTATGTCAGATTTTGGCGATTCTGTCAACAATTAAATAATGTAATATAAAACCCTCACTTTAATATCTGTTTTGAATTATTCAAATACTTAATAACCGATATCCTAATCATTTCCCGATATGTCACTCATTTCCCGACAAACGTATAATGGGGTTATTTAACCATATTATAATAAGAGTATAATATGATATAGTTATACTGTGATTGAAGGGTTCTTTTATTCAGATGAAGGGTCTCCTTCAATGAAATGGTTTTCTTTCTCTAGGTGTGTTTCTTTTGCAATAACCTTGACAATTTTTTCTCTTAATTTAACTTCATTATCATTACCAGAAACATTTCGCACAATATTTCCATACATTGCATATTCAGGTGTATCAGAAACATGAGCATTAGGATTGTTTTGATACCAAAAAGGAACCTTATTCCAACCTTTATTTTCAACAGTTTTTATTACATTCTTTAATTTGGTATTTTCATCATCATCTTTATTCCATGCATCTTCTTCTTTTAAATAGATAACTTCACGTTTTAAATCAGTACAATGTATAGGTCTTTTTGTAACATCTAATGTATTTAATTCTTTTAATACAATATCAGAAATACCTTTCACGAAACCATTTCTACCAACACTCTCTAGGTCCTCTAATGAAATCTGAATATTATTAATAAATTGTTGTATTGTGATAGCATCTTTGCAAGTATCATTGAGAAAGAATTGTAGATTAAATTTTTGATTGTTATTTTGTGTCATTGTACCGTTGTTTACGATTCTAGGTTCTTTGGAAAGTTCAATTACTTTGTTGATAAGCTCTTTGTTTTCTTTTTGTTGTTCTATTAAAAGTGTTTTAAACTCTTGGTTTTGTTTAATTATTTCTATTATTACGGCAGTGCTTGTTAATTCGGTTGGAACAATTGTGTTTTCTATTGGTTTTTCTATACATTTCTTTTTGTGTGCCCATAATCCTGGTCTAGATTTATATATTTTATTACATATACTACATTGTATGGGTTGAGAAACAATTTCTGATACTTCTGATAGTTTAATATGTTTTGCAGTTAATAAATGTTTTTTATAATTGCTATGTATTGTGGTACTATAGTTACAATGGTGACAATCATATTGCAGCGATACTTCTTCATTAGAAGAAGTTAGATTAATGTGTTTTGCAGTTAATAAATGTTTTTCAAATAACCCACGTCTGCTCGTGTTGTAGTGACAAATTATACATGAATGTATTTGTGATACTTTCATGTTAGTTTTTGTTAACATTTGTTATAATATATTCTAACAAAAAAAGTATCTAAATATGTTTCATAAAATATATTTAAAAACTTATGCAGCGCACATTTCCAATGATATTGTTGGTATTTACTGCATATCAGTCACAATCACGTTTTAGCGACCCTTTTTTTATAAACTATTCTCATAAAAAGAAAAATGGACATTTATTTTTGTCCGTTTTCAAAATTCTTCCCGACTTTATTTCTTTGTTTTTGAGAAAGAATATTAAGTATTTATTGTAAAATTACGTACATCATTTTGTAAACGAATGTAATACATAAAACTGGAAGTAAGTGTATTTATTTGACTTCTTGTTTTATCTATTTCTTGAAGTATCTTATTATTTTGTTCAATAATCATTGACATTTTTTCTTCTTTTCTTTGATGCGAACAATTCTTTTTATGTTTACATAATCCCTGTCTATGTTTATATATTTTACCACATTCGCAAATATGGTCGGGAACTTTATTGTCTTCTTTTGAGCGTTCTAAATGTTTAGATGTCAGCAAATGTCTTTCATATTGACTATTTCGCTGGGTTTTGTAATTGCAATGATCACATGTATATTTTATAGTATTTTGGAGAACTTCTGGAGTATCCATTTGTAATATAATATGATTACAAAAAAGTTCTTATATTATTTTGGAAACCAAAAATCTCCCAACATTAATATTTATTACATACTTTTCCGTAAAACTATAAATATGCATTTTTTGAATTTTTTTACGAAAAATAAAATTGAAATATATTTTTGAACAGAGAAATCACTGTTTTTTTAAATAATTTAACATAAAACTATGTAAACTCTTTCTCAAACTACTTAAGTTTTTTTAGTTTTATAAATACAATTGTTGCAAGTAACATTTATCTTATATATATTATGCAACACAAATTTATATCAATATCTTATCCTATTATTAAATTTTTAGCTGAAGAATCAGAGAAAGAACCAAAGAAAAATAACAAACCCTATGATTGGATAACTATTATATACAATACATTTTTCTCAACTGGACATGAAACAAATAAACAAAAAGAAACATAAAGAATATACGACAATTTATATTGTGTGCCCCTTTAGCTTAGTGGTAGAGCACCAGTCTTGTAAACTGGAGGTCGCGAGTTCAATTCTCGCAGGGGGCTTCACTCGGTGTATATTGTATTTTTTTGAAAACTTTTATGTATAAATTGTCAAAAAAAACCTTTATTAGGTACACTTACAGAGAACAAACTACACTAATCTATCACTTAGACTTTCCGAAGCCCAAACGTTACCTTTTTGCCGTCTGAGCTATACTTCGCGTCAAAGCGCATCTCATCGCGGGAGGCCCTTAGGAAGTCCATCGTCTCATTGAGCAGCTTACAGAGATTCCCGTTATTGATCAGGTAAACCTCCTTAACGGAATCCGTCATCAAATCAAATACAAGTTGCAGGTTCTTTTTGAAGAGACCAAAGCGGAAGTCGTCCTTCGCGAATTGACGTATTGTCTCTATGATAGCGGCCATCTCAATCTCAGAGGGCTTTTTCTCAAGCGCGCGGGGCGTTCGCAAGAAGGCTTCCGAGTAGTCCTGTATGCGGTTGGCTACCTCGCTTTGGAAAGCGGGAGTTTTCGTCGGGTTTGCCTTCCGGACGAAGGCTTCAATAGCCTCTCGCTTTACCATAGTGGGGCATACGGTAAAGACAAGCGCTTCAAAGCCGTCAATAGCGAACATCTCAATCGTTTTGACGGAAGCCGCGGAGGCCATTTCGGGCTTCGGACTTCGGACTTCGGACTTCGGACTTCGGGATTTCGGGACTTCGGACTTCGGACTTCGGGTTTTCGGGATTTCGGACTTCGGTTTTCGGGATTTTTCCTTCCGAAAAGTTTCCGAAAAAAAAGTTCAATTTTTCGCGTTTTTTCGTCAGAAAACCTCATTTCCCGATATCCTACTCAATAACCGATATGTCACTCATTTCCCGATAACTTTTCGCCAGGGACCGGGAGGGGAAGGGGCTCGGCGAAGGGGGGGCTTCGGGAGAGGCTCGGGGAGAGGGGGCGAGGCTCGGAGCGAGGGGACTCTCTTCGGTCGTCGGGTCGGGTCGTCGGGTCGGGTCGTCGGGTCGGGTCGTCGGGTCCGTTCAGGTTTCCAGTCATCAGGTCTCTGGTCTTCACAAGAAGACATCCAAAAAAATTGATTCAAATATGCTTAGAATAAAACATAATGACAAAGTATAGAAGAATGAACGAAGTCATCACGTGCCCACATTGCAAAGAACCCGTTCTTATAGAGAAACTCAACTGTGGAATATTCAGACATGGACAATATAAATCTACAGGAAAACAGATAGGACCGCATTCATCAAAAGAAAAATGCGACAACCTTATCAGGACCAATGCAATATATGGCTGCGGAAAGCCTTTCCAAATAAAACAAGAGAATGGGACAATGATTGTTAGTATATGTGAGTACATTTGAATAGACCATATTATAAAAGGAAGCGGCTCATGGGACAAGGAACGAAACCATTGGTTCCCTTAACTTAAATGGCATTATCAATATTTCTAACAAAGACAACAAACATGAACATTAATAACATATTAAAACGTCTGCGATATGTTTGATACAAAGCAATATCATCCCAAATTTTTTTATTATCAAGAGTGGAAATTTGATAGTATAAAGTTGTCATAAAGAATAAAGTATAAATAATATCAGCAGGAATATTGTAATGATATTGAAACAAATCTTTCATAACACCTCCATCACTAATAAATTCCTGGTTAATATTATTTATTAAAGATTCTGAAAAGGCTTGTGATGTAATAATACCACGTACAGGAGTCAAATTGAATCCATTACAAACTATAGGCGTTCCAAAGACCCAAACCATTACTATTTGTTTGAACATGATTGTTTTGTTTAATATATAGAAACAAAACAATTATTATCTCAATTTTTTGAGACGAACAAGTCTTAGACAAACATTAATATTTATTAGTAAATATCAAATATGTCAAAAATAAACCAAAAAAGTTCTTTGCAAATAAATCCAAAATATTATACCACATACTTTTAAGATTGTAAGGTAACACAGCAGCCACACCATACAAAGACCAGAAGATAAAAAAGTAATAAAACATTTTTAATCCATCATCACTTAAGATAGCATATTTCTCATAAATTATATAAAAATAAATCAAAAACGGAATAAATCCTAATGAAACTCCCAATACTACGGGAATAATAGAAACTTCACCTAAATAACCAAATAAAAGCATAGCCCAATTTAGTAACAAAACCGTAATAATAGTATTAAATTCTGTATTAAACAAGTCAAAAAAGTTTAGTTTATCACTCGTATTATTCTCTTTGTGATCTAAGAAAATTAAATAAAAAATCAAATTTATTAACATAGTCGGTGTTGTAATTACCCAATCAAAATATCTTTTGGGAGTAATATTTGAAATAGTTTTAAAATTAAACAACCAATATATATAAAATAAACCTTCTACGAATTGCACGAATACTTCTAACAATAACAATTGCTTTATAAATGAGAAGGTAAACGGTACTCTAACAAATAGAGAAATAACTTCAATAATTCCTGTTATAACCTGTATAACAATAGACGCAATTAAAGACGTATAAACATTCATCATTTAACTATTATGTGGTTGTACTGCCTTACTATATAATTATAAAATAATAATCAGCGTGAAAAATTGATTTTTAAATTAGAAAAACCACCAATTCCATCAAAATCAATATGGAGAATATAATCTTGCAACCAGAAGAGCCGATATCAAATAGACTACCGCTAAAAAAGCGCCCACCATCAGCAGAACAAATATATAAAAACCTAGTGACATTTCCGATTTCTAAAGAGGTCAGTAGATACCCCAGACAAACAGACACAACAATTCAGCCAGCGTTCCACAACCTGCTGCAAACGAATCTAGACTTGCTGGTCCCAAATATTGATATTGGATATCAGATGAGCATTGACAGCGATCAGATGTTTGAATGGATATTAACAGCAAAAGAATATGTAAATAAACTCAACGAAGATTTCCAACAAAAGTGCGACAAAAAATCCCAAAAGTTACTTGCTATAGAAGAACGCACTCAGCGGTCAAAAAACTTCAGGATGGAACCTATGGATAGACTTCCTGAAGATATGGTCCGATATATTTATGAGTTCCTTTTACCAGAAACTCGGATCCAGATATTTAGAGCCAGATATCCTAATTTGGATGCCAATATTATGAAACTCAAGGTTCCTTATTTAAAAGCACTCCTCAAAAACATTGAAACCAAAACTTACACGCCTATGATGAATAGTTTATATAAATACAATCGCAATAGGTGTTTGCCAATAGGGTTTTATATGAGGTTTGGTTATGTTCACAAAGAAGACTGTATGAATAAAATAAATAAATTTATAGGAACATGTGAAACAGCAGTTGCACATAGTCCAAGTGACTATAAATATTTCCAAAGGAAGGCTCTAAAAATGATGATGGCATTGATTTATTTGGCAAAACGCAAACAGGTCCTGGATAAGCCATATGCGCCGGAACTAGAAGCCCCAAAACCAGTGAAGAAGGCAAGAAAATCCAGAACCAAAAAGAAGGAAACCTAGATACCATTATAACGAGTAGTCATGTCAGACAAAGGAATTAACGCGGCATCATTATTTATTTTTATATTTATTTTTTTTTCAGGAAGAGATAGTGGAGTATCTGTACTTGTACTATTAGTCGTAACATTAACTGGACTAATGTATTGACTTGGAATCATTCTATCATTAGTAATAACGTTTTTATCATTTTTATCATTAAATATCTCAAGAATCTTACTAACAATAGGACTACGCTCAATATCAGAATATTTCATCTCCACCATCTCAATACCCAAATCACCAGCTTCCAAAGCCTTACGCACCCTATAATCTTTAATTTTATGCATAATATCTAAGAGACCATTGTCCTGAGACCTATCCGTCTGTTTCAAGTCACCAGTAATAACCATTTTGGAACCATCACCTATGCGGGTAGTTAACATAAGCATTTGTCCAGGACTAGAATTCTGCATTTCATCAGCAATAATAAAGCACCGCTTAAAAGTACGACCACGCATATATGCTAAAGGTGAGATTTCTATGACACCAGAGCCCAACATAAAATCAAGCTCATGTTGGGGGTAATATTCTAGGAAGATATCCATAAGAGGCCGGGTCCAAGGATCCATTTTCTTTACCAAAGTGCCAGGTAGAAATCCAAGCTCTTCTTCCTCTACGGGGACAATAGGGCGAGTCAATACGATTTTTTGGAAAGCCCCACGCCGCAACCCCTCAATTGCAGTAGTACATGCAAAGAGGGTTTTACCACAACCAGCTGGACCAATGCCGAAGACAATAGGGACGGAAGCGTTGTTCAAATAGGAGACGTATTGACGCTGGTTCTCGGAACGAGGCTTATAAACGGGGGCCAAGTTCTTTTGACGTGACTTACGACCAGAACCAGAGACATCAGGATTAAAAGAGTCATAGTTGTTAGTAAGGGTCTTCTTCATGCGCATAATATTAAAACTAGGACGAAAAATGTAGCGGGATTGAAAGGACAATACGCTGGAAAACAAAACCATCAGAGGAAGAAGAGGTTTGAAGTACATCTATATAATAATCTATATATGTGTTTATTTAGATTTTTTAATTAAAGATATTAATTGCCAACGGTCATAATTAAAAAATTTAAAACTAATAGCTTCACTATTATTTGGTTTAATTTCTAATTTGGATAATGGTTCTATTAACGGGATAGCCAATTCATATTTTTCTTTACGAAGACAATAACGTAAAAAATAAATGTACGCATCCATAACATAATTGCTGTCAAACTCAATACATAGATTAAAATAATTAATAATAATTTCCGTATCAATATTTATAGCAATTGCACAAAATAAAATACGTGTTAAAATAAAAGGAATAGAAAGCTCACAATTTTTAGTCTGTTTAACTAAGTCTAATGCTTTAATATTATAGATATATCCGTTATTGAAATCTTTTAAGTCCATATAGGTTTGAGCCAAATAAAAATAATTGCGAGGAGTTTTTTTAGAAACCAATAATACCTCAATATCCCCATGGAATCTTTCATAACTTTTTTTTTCATACAGATCGCGATTTTGAAACAATACAATCATTCTACCAAGATTAAAACAATCGGAAGAACTACATAAAAATTTCTCATGTACAGGATGGTCAATATCATATCTACATCCATGTTTGTTTCTTATTAACCGTATATTTGCATAAGAAGTAATAAAATTATTTTTACACCAGTCTTGTGCTATTAACCCATAATTATAATTAATATATTTAATACTTTGTAATAATTCTTCTCGTGTCAAACTAGTCTTAAATTCATCTCCTGCGTCCATCAATAATAGATATTCAACGTCAATTGTTTCTGCAAATATAATGGATTCGTTTCTACTTTGAGCAAACCCTTTAAAATCATTTGTTGTTTGAATGTGTAATATTTGAGATTGGAACTCGCATATACGTTTAATAACAGAAATAGTATTATCACTGCTTCCTGTGTCATAAACAATAATGTTATCAAAATAGTTTTTAGTTGATTCTAATGTTGTATTAATACAACTCTCTTCATCTTTAACCATTATTAATACACCAACAATGTTTTGATAATGCGTCATGTATTTGTTATTAAAAAAACAAAATATTTTTATCTTATATTTATGTTATAATATATTTTGAATCTATTCTTTATACAACGCCCATGTATTTATAGTGTATCTATAATGGCCATTTTTAACCGGTGTGACATTATGAGGGTGCGTCCAATAAGGGGGGAATAATAACGCAGAGCCTTTCTTCAATCTATAAGAAATATTATGGGAAGTAAAGTTAAAGACACCACCTTCATAATTGTCATTTAAAAATATAATAAGGGTAAGAACTCTGGATTCATTTTTATCTTCATAAATCCAATCAATATGATCATGTGTTTTCCCATAAAATTTTCGTAAACTATAACCACAATCCATAGAGATTTTTAAATCACGTCGCAATTTCTTAACTGTATCAAAACAATTGTATACGATTGGAACAAGTAGATTATCATAATTTTTATATTTATTTTCTTGAAGATGATCGGATAATGAAAACTCATAACATTCAGCGTTATTTTTACCATCTTTGGACAAATCTTTAAACGTCAATGGGGAAGTGTTAACTAATTCAACTAACTCATTACATAATGAATCAGATATAACGTTTTCAATAACGAATATATTACTTTCTAATAGAATTATTTTATGATTTTTTAAATATTTTTTAGTGTAGTTAAAATTATAAATAAAATCATACACCCATACCCAAAAACTCCTTATTAATTTATAAACCATAATGTAATAATTATTTATAATTTTATATTATTATTATTAAAAAATATAAAATTATATAGAGTTATTACAATACTAATATGGAAAATATTATGGTATTTGATGATGTATTAAATGAGAATGAAATTATAAAAGTTATTAATATTATAAAAGAAGATAATTGGTCATTTGGTCATAGGTCAAATGCTGATAAACCACACACTCAAAAAAACATCCCATTTTGGTATATGGGTTTGGATAACAATGAATTTGTTACAACAGTTATGGTAAAATTAATAGAAGAGAAATGTAATAAAAAATTGCGTTTAAAAAAGGTTTATGTAAATGGTCAAACCTATGGTCAAGATGGTGGTTACCATATAGATACGTGTGATGAAAATTGCTTAACATTTTGTTTGTATTTACCTGATTTTGATGTTAAATTATTTGATGATGTAAATGGATATCTATTAATTAAAATACCAAATAGTGTTCATAATGTCTATTACGAATCCTATTTTAATAGAGGAATACTGTTTCCATCTAATTATTTTCATAAAGCATTACCTTATAACAGATTTATTTCAAGTTTAAGAGTATCTATTGTCTGGAAATTTGAAGAGATAAAAGATATCTAGTATTTTAAAATCCAATTTATAGAGTAATTGTAGGGTCTATTTTCATCAGCAGTAAGAGTTGCTGTAGGATTTGCACTTGTGAATCCATGGGTGTGACCACTGTCTGTAGTACCTGTCTTAGAATCAAAAACAAATTCTGTCCAAGTTTTGATGCCAGTTGCGTCTCCACAATTATTAAATCCTACCCTATTTGATCCACCTTGACAATTATAATCGTCATTATAAGTATAGAATTTGTGCTTATGACCTGGGTCATTAATGACAGCATAACCTGTAGCAATTGAAGCACTATGCGTATGATTTGCGATTGTGTCATTTTGAGGACTATTAAGTACGGCGGCGTAACTACCATAACCACTAGCTAATACATTGGTAGCTGTTCCTTTTCCATCACCTCTTAAAAAAGCGCCTCTAAAATCTGGTGGACTGTAATTACTAGTTCCACTACCACCAGTTCCTATACCCATAGTATTTAATGCATTATATTTACCATCAGAATTATTTGTTCTGGCTATTCCATCACAAATTATCCATCCTGTTGGATCAGTAGAACCCCAGTATGCTGCTACAGAACCAACTGGAGCCGTATTAATATTATCATAAATAGAATTAGTAATGTAATTATATGTGTTACGTATAGATGTCATAATATAATAAGTTTATTTATTATTATATTACAAGTAACGCATTATCCAATTCACGCTAAAATTATAAGGACGAGATTCGTTTCCTCCACCTGAACTAGGGTTTGAAGATGTACTTGCTGTATGAGTATGACCGGAATCAGTAACTCCTGTATTTTGAACATCATTGTTATCCGCCCGTCTTGCTGCTGCTATACGGCCATCTCCCCAATCCTTCAATGGGCCGTCTCGGCAATCATTAAACGCACCTAATACTTGCGACCCACCTGCATTCTCACAACTAAAATTGTCATTATTTGTTTGAAAATAATGATTATGAGTTCCAACCGACAATGCTCCGGTTCCTGAATTAGTATTACCACCATGAGTGTGAGTTTGCATAGAATCAGTTTGAGATGATTTCAGTGTAGCTGCATAAGAACCATAACCAGTAGTTAATGTGGTAGAAGATGTTCCTTTTCCATCGCCTCTTAAAAATGCGCCTCTTAAATCAGGCGGTGTATATGATGTTGTTCCTGTTCCACCAGTACCTATACTCATAGCAGCTAATTCATTATATTTACCATCAGTATTGTTTGTTCTGGCTATTCCATCGCAAATTACCCATCCGATAGGATCTGTACTACCTAAATATGCAGTAACAGAGCCTATGACAGAATAACCAGTGAATAAAGAATTTTGATTATAATTTAAAGCAGTTTTAATTGTAGTCATAAAATATAAATTATTTTAATATAATTTTTTAAATATAAAAACGTGGTAATTATAGTTTTATAATCCAATTTACGCTAAAATTATAAGGTTTTGTTTCCACAGAAGTTGTATTTGTTGCAAGTGTTAAACCGTGGGTATGACCAGTATCAGTAAGGTTTGCGTCTCCTTCTTTTATTGGAAAATTTGTACCCTGATTAATATTATCTCTGCCTAGTGTTTGACCTCGTGATACAGCGCCAGCATCTTTACACTGGTAAAACCCAGGACGACTTTGCGCCCCCCCAAGACTACAATTAAAATCATCGTTATAAGTAGTAAAATAATGATGATGCCCTGGGTCACTAATAGCTACTTTACCAGATGGAGTTGTTCCTGTATGAACATGATTTTTTATAGAATCATTTTGAGATGATTTCAATGTAGCTGCGTAAATACCATAACCAGTAGTTACTGTGGTGGTAGCTGTTCCTTTTCCGTCGCCTCTTAAAAATGCGCCTCTTAAATCGGGCGGTGTATATGATGTTGTTCCTGTTCCACCAATACCTATACCCATAGTAGCTAAAGTATTGTATTTACCATCTGTATTATTTGTTCTTACTTGACCGTCACATATGACCCATCCTGTTGGGTCTGTGTTGCTAAAATATGCGTAACATGTTCCCGATGGAATGTTTAGTATACTAATGTTTGTATTAAAACTATAAGTAGTAATAGGAGTTGTCATAATTATTAATATTTTACTATTAGTTTTTAATTTCTTTTATTTACAACACATAATATAATTAAAAATATCGGGGTCCACCAATTTATTACCAATCCAACCTGTAATAATATATTTAGAATTTGAAATTGGCATATTTCCTCTGTGTACATAAGTCCATGTTGCTGGAAATATTAATATTTTTCCAGAAACAGGTTTAATAGAACCGTTTAAAAATTCAGTTTCTCCACCAACTTCTACATCATTTAAGTACCATATAAAAGTTAATAATCTATATTGATTAAGTGGGCTGGTAAATTGTAATTCATCGCTATGCCATTTATAATAACCAGAATTTTGTTCATAATATTGAACTTGATAACCAAAATCCTGATTTTTCTTACCTTGTTTAACCCCTTTAAAATAATTTTTAACATCATTATTAGTATGATTTTCACATAATACATTAAAATAGTTATCAATAGCTTTATCTAATGAGTTAAATAAAATATTATCTATTTCTTTCCAATCAGAATATGAAGAAAGAAAAATATCCATAGTTTTTTTTATATCGCTTACACCAAGACCAGTTATTCCTTCTGCTTTACGATTGTCGTTATCAAATTTTTCAATTATTATTTTACATAGGTCTTTTGATATGTTTTCATTTTCAGTGTAAATGAAAATGTCATTTATTCTATTAGTTATAGGTGCATTATTCATAAATATTTAAGATCTATATTATTTATATCATTTATGACTGTATTTATGTGATAAAATAGATGTTATTCCACAACACCGTAGATTGCATTTATCACATACATGGATAGGAATAATGGCATTATTATTTGTTGAATGAATGGTGGAAAACATTGTCAAGAAATTTTGGAAAGAATCAAATTTTATGTATCCAAAAGCTTTAAAGTCGTTATCAAAATATCTATTTACAAATTCAAATGTATCATTATCATATTCATTCAATATATTGTTGTCGGAATCGGTGTATACGTTATTGAAAGAACAATAGCTATTCAATTCTGTTGTATTACAACCTAGAATTTCTAATACGTTTAAAAGGTCATTATTTAAATTTTCTGTTTTACCAATATAATTAAATGGAATAATTGTATCGTAATTTATTAATGTGTCGTATTGTGTTATAAATGCATGAGAATATGCAATATTGGCAACTTTAGTGTAGTTTTTAACAAAGGTTTTAAAGTCAATATAAAACATTGGGTCTTCGCTACTGGAATGTAGTTTATTTCCATTGTTGCGCTTTAAAATGTTTTTTAAATAACAATAAGCGGAATAAATGCGAGTATATGGGTTCCTTACAAACGTAAATTTAAAATAGTTATCTAATTTGTTTAAACATGTTGATTGGTGTGAAGAAATAAATCTGAATTTTCCCAAGTATCTTATGGTGTGCACATAAAAATCTTCTTTTAAATTAATGAGATTTTTTTGACTATCAATAAAAAAGTTATCGTATTTTTCATGTAGTTCATAATATATAGAATTGTTTCTATAGAACTTGAAAATATGCATAAGTATTTCACGAATATTGCGTCCGCCGCATTTTAAATTATGAATAAATATTGCTTTAATTTCATCATTTATATACATATTCAAATTTATTAGAATTATTAGTGAAGATATATTTAAACCCTTGAAGAATTGAATTTGGACTTTATTGGTTTATTAATAAAATATTGTAATTATTCATCAAAAAATATAAGAACGCTATATATCCATTCTTTGAAAGATAGATATAATTGTTTATCACGAATAATAAGATCATTTTTGATAAATTCATCCAATACATCAATTAACTTCATTTTATCATACGTTGGCTTCAAATCAGAAATAAGAAATAAAGGAATTGGTTCTTTGTTTCTGGTTGGGTTTGATTTTCGTGTTTCATTTCTTCTTTCTGTAACATTATTATGAAATACAAATAATTTTAGTTGTAAATCTTCTTTACAACAAATATCAGTAAAAGGATTATTTTGTAAATAATATATAGAATGTTCCCTACATGATTGACAAAATATATTTGAACATATTGAAACTATATATTCAATCAATTTATCCTTAACTATAAAAAATAATTCGGGTTTAATCTTATTAGCCAGAACATGAAATAGTTCCCATGTATATGACCCCCAGTGTTTTACGTATGGTCCTGGTTCAGCTATTGCACCAATTAAATGAGGATTAATGTTTTTAATATCAATAATATTATTAGAATTATCCAATGGGTCATACACGTCAGTAAAAATATACAGTTTTTTTATGTCTTCTTCAGAAGGAGTATTATGTATATTAGTAGTGTCCATTGAAATATAATTTCTATATTATACTATTGTTTTAAATTATTTATTTTTCAATATATTTCCACGATTCTTTTACTAACTTCCATGTTATACATCTTCTTAATAATGGTGTATAACGATTAAATGCTAAAGCCTTATGAGAATAATGTGATGGGAAAAAAATTCCCCTATTATTTAATGGTTCATACGAACGTACAAATGCTCCATTATCTAAAGGATGTTTTATTAAAAGATATCCACTCGTATCATCTATATTCAACTGATTAACATTGGATACGTCAAGCGTTGGCAAATACAATACAAAAGTATAGCTTTCATTTTCTTCAGCGTCATCAATATGAAAATCACCGTCTTGGCCATATGTATGCGCGTTTAGATAACATTTTAGCAGGTCATAATTTTCATTTGTAATCTCCTTTAATTTAGAAAGTATTTTAGTTTTCAAGTTTACCATAAAAAAATAATTGTGTTCCATAACAATATGCCAGAAAGGATTCGGACTGGATTTTTTAGTATCAGAAACATGACCAAAAAATAAGGGTGTTTTATTTAATATGTCCAATGAACACATTAACTCATTTTTGTCTAGGAAATCATCACATATAAAAATGTCGTTCATTTATAAAAAATAATTAATAGTTTTTATATTTTTTTCACATATTTTAATTAACAAAGCAGATAACCTTCCTATCCCCCGAAAACCTCTTATCCGATATCCCCCCAACTTCCACACGACTTTTAAATATCATCTTCGTTAAGTCAGTATCAATGGTATAACCAGTTGCTTTCAAATAACCCAAAACGGATGGAATATCATCAGCACCCATAAAAACATCCGTATTTTTCCAGTTAAACCCACCAGAATTCTTAGGGTATCGCAAAAGAACATTAACACAAGAACCACCAAAACCACGACCAAAATTAGGAGCAGAAAATACACCAGCTTCTTGGAAAGGCGAAAGCTTCGGCAAATTAACCATCGTCACCATATCAGCCAATGGTCCATCAGGCATCCGGTCCAAGGTAATAACATTTTGATAAGATTTAAAATAAGGATTCAATATGGGTTCTAAATATAGAACAAAGGTAGAACCTGAGCCTTGTCCATGTTTAGCAAAAGGACTTTCCATATATAATATCAGTCAGTTTAAAAAAATAAAAATAAAAAATAAATATATAAAAAAAACACTAATGTCATCAGGGAAACACATGATTTGCGATATAAAAGACATTAAAAACCAAAACCTCATGAATGACCCACAACAACTTACAAACCTTCTGGACCATATATGTAAAACATATGACTATACGATACTACAAAAATCCCAACACGAATTCCAACCACAAGGATTTACTGCAGTGTATTTGCTGTCAGAATCACATATTTCTATTCATACTTATCCGGAGAATAATTATGTTGCCATTGATATTTATACATGCCGTCAATACCATGATGATCAAACATACAAAGATATTTATCAATTCCTCATTCGGGAATTTGATGCAGACCCAAATCAAGAGCCTGTTATCATAGATAGGAAATTCCAATAAAAAATAAAGCGAAAAATTGAAAACTTTATCAAAGAAAAATAAAATGAAAAACAACGACTTTTCATTTTAAACATGGAACAACAGACAATCACACTTCAGACATATAGGTTTGTTTTCTCTGGTGATTTTACAAATGAATTGGCAGTCTTTGCCAAGGTTCATCAACATGACCATCGCAAAGATTTTAAGGAAGCATGGACAAAGTGGTCAACAGATGAAGATATTGAACATCTTATTAATGACGAAGTAAAGCGTCTAAGAACACTAGGGTTTGAGGGAGACCCATTAGAAAAGATGTTTAAGAGTGCTAGATATTATTACCGCAACAAAAATAACAACAACAATAACGATGAAAAGCAGCGAAAGCAATATGAGTCCATTTCCAAGGACATTCAAGAGAAAATGGATAAACATATTTATAGTCAAATTAACAACAATGCAAATGACGGAATTAGCAGGATTTCACCATCAGAAAGCTTTGACAATTATCTTAACCAATACAAAACAGATATTGTTAATGAAGTGAAAACCACAAATTCAACTGTAACCAAAGAAGATTGTCAAGACATTATTAAGAAGTATAAGAAGTCGTATAAGAACCGGTTTTACAATATTCGGGTAAGTCTCAACAACAAGTAAAATGAGGGACAAGGAACGGAACCTTCGTAATAACAAACAAATATTATTCTTTTTTTATCATATAATGATATCAATACCCACATTAATACCATCAACTACAAAAAAATCCCCACAAACAATTCCCAAAACAATTATACAAACCTATGTCAATAATAAGATACCAGAGCCTATATACAATAATCTAAACCAAATCCTAAAAAACAATCCTGAATATGATTACCGACTAATTACTGACCAAGAAGCTGTAGAGATAATAAAAACCCATTTTGATCAGAGAACACTTAATGCGTTTCAACAATTAATTTTGGGAGCAGCAAAAGGAGATTTTGTAAGATACATCGCTTTATATTTATATGGCGGTGTATATTTAGATTTAGATGCATCAATCAATCTAGATTTGAATACATTTATTAGTCCCCATGATGAATTCATTTTTTTCATTAATGGTGATATCAATCTGGAGCAGTTCTGTTTTATGATACGACCTAGACATCCATTGCTTCTCAAAGTAATTGAAGAAATGATAATTAGAATAGAGAAACGAGAACACAATATATTTAAGGCAACAGGACCAACCTTGTTTAATGATGTAATTTATAATACAATGAACAATACAAATATATATGATACAAACGCAAACCTTACACCCAATCAACGAGGTGAATGTTATGGTAAATATAATCAGTTTATGGGAGGTAAATTGGTTTTAAGACACGGCAATGATATTGAAGATAAATTTAATTTTCGCATAGAGAACGCAGATAAAATGATGTATGAAAACACAGAATCCATTAGTTATTTTAGATATGACCCATCTTCAAATATTCATTATATTTACCGGCTCTTTTGAACCAATTGCGACATATACTGCGAATACATTTCATATCTTTCCCCACTCAGTATCCGAGAAACAACATCATAAGCAGTATCATCTTTATTCAATGTCGCAATATATTTAATCAAACAACTAGAGAAACCAGATATCAATATACAATTATCCATTACTTTTTCACCAGGTATTTCACAAATGTCTGTCTTAGATAAATTCCAAAGCACTAACTTGGGTATATAATAATTCATTAATGTAAACTGGGTTTCCATATAATCATAATATTTTTCAATATTACCAGAAAGCCCATTAGAAAATAAAACCAATTTCATTTTATTACATAGAAAATCAGATTCATAGAGAGCAGTAACTATCATATCAATACCACGCTCAAAACAAAAACAGGTATTGTTTTGAGAACGAATTATCTCAGAGAATTTCTCAACGATAGATAAAAAATCATCAGAATCCTCAAGGTTTACCCATGTCGGTTTATTCTCCAAAGCCAATATGCGTTTACCAAATGAACTTTTTTGTGCAATAATTATAGACATTCCAACACCTGCATAAAAAGCTTCAGCGTCTTTCTCAATCATTTTATAAGAAACATCAACCATAGGTAATGTATTATAAAATCTATAGGAATCAAATGTGCGTGAAAACTTTTCCCAATTAGAATTTAACACGTCACGATAAGCAATATTAGTATTACAACTTCTCAATATTTGCATTGCCTCTTTTACAAAATAGGATATAGGTAACTGTATAATTTCATTATGCCTATATGAGCTCTTTATGGGAACAGAGCGTTCAATGTATTTTTGAGAACAACTCCTTTTGGAAACATCCTTGAAAAAATCAAGAACATCGGTAATTTCATCTTTATTGCCATAACATAAAAACAATTTTGATTGTTTCATAACAGTATATTTTGATACATTATCTACATTAATATCATCCCATAACTGGTAACACTGTTTAATTTCAGTGGTGTCCAATATTTTATTCATTCTTGCAATAACCTTACGATATTGACGTTTGCATTTTGTGAGGGCAGAATAATAATTATAGTTATCAGAATCAAGTTTCCAGCGCCCATAATTATTGCACCAATGAACTGCAAGTTTCTCAAATAGCCAATTAAATCGCCTCTTTTCACGAGGAATCCATTTTGCAATATTTGAAATATGTTTACGAGAGCCAGCATTTACCGAGAATCTCCACGATTCAATGTCTTTCTTAAGTTGATTGTTCATAAGTTCAATACAAATATCAATGATAGAATCATCACTACCTTTCGGAGAAACATTGCGGACATAATTGCATAAATATTTCATATCACGCCAACAACCGAGTTTGCAATCTATGTTGTTGCCCAAGCTGCTACCGACTTTGCAAACACCTATATAATTATGTAATAAATATATTGACAAAGCAGGAAAAACTCTATGTAATTCATATACCAGCATATAAAATAATTCGTGCTCACCTTTTCCACCGACAATATCACGAGTATGAGCAACAAGTCTATATGCCAAATCAATATATTGATTATATTTAAAATCAGAATCCAAAAATCCATTGCACCGATGGTTTACCATCTCTTGTTTTAATAACAACAGTAATTCACGAAATTGTGAAGCCAATTCTTTAACCACGAAATCATTAGTTTTACGCATTATATTTAAATATAAATAAACGATTTGTTCTTGGAAATGATATGATAAATCAGTTGTATTAAGATACGGGAATTCTTCAATATCCATTAGGGTATAATGATAACCAAGTAATGTTTATATGGTTTTTGTAACAGTCTTCGCATAATCACGTTGACATATGTTTACGAGTACCACGTTTCAACTTATGGCCTATTATTTTATTAGTATTATCCACATGTCCTTCTTGAATTCTAACTTTCTTAGTGCTCGTTTTATCAGATACTCTTGTGTCTTGAGTAGATGTTTTTAAAATAGATTTCAAAGTGTGGCGATGATTTAATAACTCTACTTCTTCAAATAAGAAGTAAATAGAATTAATGCCATGAAAAATAAAAATAGAATTATTAAATTGTATATCGTCCATGAAAGACCTAATCTTAAAAAAGGAGGGTGTATATTGTTCTACACTCTCATTATTGGAGAAAGATTGTATATTTTCGGGTTCTAAATCAACTAAATAAGAAACAACATCAGTTAGTTTATATTTTGAGAAAGAAGTCCTTATTTTTCTAGACTGTATAATTTGAAGTAGAGTTTCCTTTGATAAATAAGAATGTGTTTTATCTTCACTTAATAAAAGTGGTAATTTATCACTAATTATTTTTTCTATGTAATGATTACGATTGATATATACGTAATAAACATTAATAGAATCCATAGTCTCTCGTAGATAATTTTCATTTATAGTAGAAAGACGGTCGTGTTCTTGTATCCAAGAAGTATCTAAATCTTTTGATACAGAGTCATCATCTGAATCATTATTATCATCAAATAGGTCATTAATCATAAATTTTATATTTTTCTTATCGCCGGTATTTACTTCCATCTCCATTATAAATTTATCATATTACATTTTATGCTTTTAAACCAATAAAAACCAAATCAAAACATATATAAAGGAAACGTTAGTATACAATATGTCTCGGTACTGCAAAATATACGATGTTTTACTGTCAAATGAAAATTATATTAAGACACGTTTGAACTCTGAGGAGATCGCGTATGTCATATTAAGAAACCTGATGCATAGCAAAAGGGTTGGCTTAATAATATAGTGTTTTCTTGTAACTACATCCAAATACAAATCCAGCACATAAATCTAAATTTCAAAATTGGAAAATTTACTCGAGACAGCATATGTATTTATACATATTTATAAAGGGAACGATGGGACGGGAACGATGGGACGGGAACGATGGGACGGGAACGATGGGTAAGATACACACAGTGGTATGGTGCTTTGCACAATTGAGGCATTTGTAATAGGAATTAAATCCTATTATAAATCAGTTTGAAATAAATTTTTGTAAGGTATTAACAAATTTATTTTCACATACATTCATTGCTAATTTTTCAAGAATAAATTCACGAGGCCGATATGTTTGAATATTATTAAAAAACTTTTCTAATTTTTCTTGAATATCATTCATATCATAAAAATATTCTCCACACCTATCATCCCAGTAAGGAATTGCGGTTGCTGGAATATCAGGATATCTTTGACCATATTCTTGATTCATTGATTTAACATTCCATACAAGTAATGGAACATTACATGATAAAGCTTCTTCTAGTGCAAACCCTTGGCTTTCATGTCTTCCTACCCATATACCAAATTTACTCTCTTTTAAATAATCCAAATATTCATTTTCATCATAACGTGTATTATAGTTAAAAACTTTATAAAGAATTCCATTAGATGTTAGTAATTTCTCCATAAATGCAAGTTCTTCAGGATGTCTAGATTTATAGTAAATAAAAACACGCTCTCTATTATGCATAGACTTTGTTTCATTAAAAATAGTAGTATCTACACCAAAGGGACATGATACCATATTTAAATTTTTACATAGTGGATTTTTTTTCCAATCATCCACACACCATTGTCCAGGCATAATATATAGTGATTTTTTAGATTGTATTCCCATAACTTTATCATCAGGAAATACACTAAAATGAGGTCCAAATATAAAATATGCATTGGGGTACTTAGATACATCTATAGGACTAGTGGGACTATAAACAAAATTAAAAGTACTGAGGTCAAAATTATCAATGTCAGAAATTTTATCAACAATAGTAAACTCAATATGATTATAATTCATAAGAGAATGCATATTTTTCGGATGCATCCATGAATTAATAAATAGTATTTTCATATAAATAATATTAGAGGTTATTTTTTATATATAATTTATTAAAAGTATGAAAGCTTTTTTAATAATAGGGTATAGTGGAAATGGATGGAATTTCATATTGAATTGTTATTTCTCATTGCGTAAATACGATAAACAGACAACAGTTATTATTATAAATGATAAAAATGAACCCATTCATGATTATCTTAAGAATGAAATAAATCTTCGTTATAAAACAAATGAAACATCTTGTTTTGAATTAGGATGTATAAAAAACGCAGTTTATTCTTTTCCAGACGTAGATCAATTTTTTATTATTCACGATAGTTGTGAGTTTATTAATACAATTCCTGAGTTTACACAAGATACGTTTTTATTTGAAAGAAGCATATTTGATATTGCACCGGCATTAGACGATGCAAAAGAATGGTGCGAGAAATATTTGCCCGGTATAAAATACAATGATGTAAATAATACAATGTGTGAAGGATTAATGGGTATATTCAGCAGAAGGTTACTGTTAGAGATTTTTGAGTTTGGATTAAAACATGTTAATATTCAATATAAACATCAAGCTGTTTCAAGTGAAGGAATATTTGGAATATTATTAAAGAAATTTAATAACAATATAGAGGTTTTTCATAAATATCCGAGAGAAGAATATACACAAAGAAGACAACATTGGACATTCTTTAAAAAAACAGTTCCAGGGAGAGGATTATGTGTTCAATTTGATAAAATTGTAAATAATGTTAATAAAACAGACTTGCATCATCCAGAACAAAAAAGAAGTTTTGAATATAAAGGGACCATATATGATAGTTTGTTAAGTTGTATAGCATTAAATTTTGATAATATAGAACAGGTCGTTTTCAAATATTTCCATAAGAATCATGATTTATTATTATTAGTTGTAGATAAAAGAGCAAATAAATATCAGGTAGAAAATGACTATTATGGAGTAGGTTTAATTTATAATAAACTACATCATTATTTTTATATTTTGAAACATTTTAAAGAGGTAAGGGACTATGAAGATTTGGAATTAGAAGATATGAGAAATGGAAACTGTTTGCAAATTGCTAGATGTAATTATTAATATTAAAATAATCAGGCGTTTTTACCATTTGGTTGGATTTATAATAAAAGTCTAGGTTTTTCTGAATTAAATCTTCATTATAATGAACATCCCAGCATCCATGGTTATCACCTTGTCCATATTTGTTTTTTTCTGCGATTCTATTGTGAATCTTATCAACAAACCAATGTTTATTAAGCATCTGGATATGAAGAGTAACTAGATTATCATTATAAATACCATTACCATTATGAAAGCCATTCTCAACTTCTCTATCACAATAGGTAAATATGGTATGTTTAAAAACACCCCAATCAAACCAATAATTTCTTTGTTGACTTATTTTAATATTAATATCATAATCTTTTTCTGAATCATGATGAATAATATCATACAAACTAGTAGCACCATTTATATTTTTACCCTTATAAGTCTGCACCAAATAATCTTTCAAATTTTCATTATTCTTTGTAAACATCAATTCATCGCATTCAGTAATAACAACCACTTCATAATATTGTAGCAATATGCATAAATTATTAGTAAGCATTTGACGTAACCAAGCATGGTCAAACACGGCATTATTTGGTTCCTTTTTTACACAACATTCTAGATTATCTGTACTTCCATCGGTAGTATTTTGGTCAATAACATACATGTCTTCATTAGAACAGAATTGTTTATAATGTTTTATCCAGACAGGTAATCTTACAGGTTCATTTCTAGCAAACGTTACGAAACAAATATCTCTTTTCATAATGAAAAGAGATACTATTTAATATTTATATTCTATATATATCTTTATATTTATTGCTATCCGCCCTTAAATCTCTTAGCTTTTTCTTTTCTATATCATAAGGATTATTTGGAGTTTCAATAAAAAACGCCTTTGTTTTTATATTTTTATCATTAAAATTATCACTTAGATATGATAGAGTAATAAATATGCGTGTTGAATCAGTTTGACCATTCACAGGATTAGGATTTCCATGCCACGAATAATCATTACATGTAAAAACAATAAATCTATTAAACAATGGAGAAATACTTTCTACCTTATTAAAAAGAATAGGATTTTCAGAAGCAGACGAACTACCATTCCAGACTTCAAACTCGCAATCATAGTCTTCTTTCCAATTATGGCTCAAATAAATACCAATTGTAACCTGTTTTTTTAAATTAAGAGTTGGATGATAACCAGCATCCATATGTATATCTAATTTATCTCCATTAGAATATTTATGTACACCCCAAAAGTTACGGCTTGTATCAAGAAGTAATTTATATCCAACAAGAGAAGATAACTTATCAACAAATTTATCAGAAGTTAATTCATCAAATAGAGATTTTAATAATGGAGGGAAATTATATTTATCTCTTAGTGTGTATTTTTGCTCAAATGGGTTACTATATCTATCCCAAGCAGAATCATCAATCATTAAAATTTCATTTTGGATAGCCTTTGCCTTTTCATCTATTAAAAAATTATCAATACACCAATAAGGAAAAGGCTTTTTATTTACATATTCTTCTGTTGGAATAATATCAATATTATTATGTATAATAGGTTCCATAATAATATATAATTGCCATAAATATTTATATCAAATTTAACGTATTTAAATATTCATGTAATTGTTCTTTTGTTAATGGGTTTATTTTACTATTATAATCCTTCGTATCGTCATTAATAATATTGGGGTACTTAATAACACTTTTAATATGGGTATAGTCGCCATTAACAATTATTCTACCAGATTGGGTATCGTTAATTAGAGATTCTAATAATTTTTCACCAGACCTTAAGCCAGTAACAACAATAGGTTTATTATATTTCTCAGAAAAGATTTCAACCAAATCCTTTACATTCATAGATATTAATTTGGGAATAACTGTATCACCACTTTCACCATGTAGAGCTGCATATTCTATAAGGTCCACACTTTGTTCAAGTGTCATTACAAATCTTGTCATATCTGTACTAGTAAGAGTAAAGTGTTTTTTATCAGGGTCATTACCAATTTTATGAAGCAATGGTATAATACTACCACGCGAGTTCAAAACATTACCATATCTAACATTCACAAATTTTATAGATGGTATGTAATGAGCCTTTTCAATAATAAATGTTTCAGATAACGCTTTACACATACCATAATTGTTTATAGGACTACAAGCTTTATCAGAGCTTACAAATACAACAGTTTCAAGATTTGCTAATTCTGATAAATTACTTTCAATAGATTCTAGTACATTCTGAGTTCCTAATAGATTTGTTTTTAAACTCTCTGATGTATTAATTTCACATTGGTCAATATGTTTCATAGCAGACGCAATTATAATAATATCTGGTTTTATTCTTTTAATAGTTGCTTCTACAATAGTCCTATCTGAAACATTACCGATAATAAACCGGATATTTGGATTTGAATTAAAATGCAACTTCATTTCCCAATGTTTACATTCATCTCTAGAAAAATTATAAACAGTATTTGTATTGCTATAACGTTTATTTACTTCATACCCTAGTGAACCCGTACCACCAAATATAAGTATAACCTTATTATCCATGAGCTTAATATATATAACTAGTTAATTTTTATATATATTTACACAGAATAAGAGTTTATTTGGATTTTTCATCAATGTTTTTAATGATAAAAGGTACATATAAATCTGGTTGTATATGCATATTGCTTTGAAATAATGTCAATATAGTAGAAGGGTCCTGAAATTGTGAATCAATTGTAAATTCAATAGAACCATGTTTAATATTATTTGTATGCCAAATTCCATTAGTAGATAATTGTTTATCTACATCCACATGATATACATCATAAAAGTTGTAGCATTTTAATAAATAGCAAAAATAAAGCCAGAATTCATTACAACCATTATTAATTAATTGAGGTATATTGGAATTGGTAAGAACTAATTCTTTAACAATTCTGGTGTTACATAGCTGTGGTGTAACATTAAGTATAGTATCTGGAACATCATTATCATAATCTAATTCATAATAAGAACAAGATTTTATCAACCAATCATTTCTATGTTTATGTATTAAACTAAGAATAGGTTTTCCATCTACAAATAAATCGCCATAATTTATTTTTTTAGTTAAATAACAATCAGCATCTAAAATAAGATAGTATTCTGTGTTAATTATTTCAGAAACAAATAATTTTAATACTTGTTGAATATGCCAACCAGTTTGACTGATATTGTTTTGATAGATATCATTTTGATTTAATACTTTTAAGTATGGGCTATATTGTTGAAATAAATTTGAAAAAAACTCTATATCATCAGGACGAGTAATTACATAAAAAACATCTATGTCAAGATGATTAAATAATTTAAAAATAGAATAAACGCAAATTTGAGCCAAAATAGCATCCTTACGTATAATTGGTAATACAAATGTTAGTTTATTCATATAGTATTTGTAAAATATAAGAGAAACCGTTTATATAATTATCTATTAAATGATATTTTACTAACATATTTTCTTTTACAACACCATACAAGATTATCAAACCCAGTATCAGTTCCCGATTCTGGGTTCTCATGAATCCCATCGTAATATAAACCATCATAAGAATTTTGAAAATTTATTTCAGGAAAGTAATAATGACAAATTAATGCGAATATAGTTTCATTTGCACGCCTATCTCTATTAGATGTTGCATCTACAAATTTATTTATAAAATTGGTTTGACTATTGATATACATCAAAGTTTCTCTATCAATAATACAACAACTTCCAAAGCAACAGCACCATTTATTTTTACTATTTAAAGAATCTAATGCGAAATTTATAAAATCATTATTGTCGTTATAATTCGTCAAAAGCCGATATCTTATTAAATCAGTATGAGTAATTATATTATTATCAATATTGAATTCAGTTTTCGGTTCATGAATATTGTCCCAATGAAGAGCATGATTCGTAAAATGCCAAATATATTTTATACCCTTTATGTTTTCAATATTATCTAATGGACTATTTAAAAGCATACTATCTTGCATAAAAAAGGCCTTATCGTTAGTATCTTTCTCTAAAAAAACCTTGAATAATTGTTGGTCAGCAGAACCCTTATTTAAAGTATTTTCAATAAAAATATTATTATCATTAATAAATAATGATTTTAAATCATAATTATCATCAGAATCATTAATTAAAATTATTTTATTGTCTTTATGAAATTTTCTTACAGAATCTATGCATCTATGTAATTGGTTTAAATGCAATTTATTTTTTATACACGTAGGTATTATAAATGAAAACATAATATCTATTAGTAGACTTTATGTTTTAATTTCTTTCGGTGGATAAACTATTTTTCAAGGAATTCATTTATGTTTTTCCTATCCACAAATTGAATAGTTGGTAATACAATAATAAATTTCCCCCCATTATCAACAAATAATCTATGTTTTTTAATTATATCATATGCATAAGGCCATGCTAAAACAAATATAGTTTTAACATTATTTAATGTATATATGTCAGAACTAGATAAGATTGGTATATGGTATTTTGGAGTTATCTTATTAATCTTAGTTGATGAGTCTTCAAATAAATAATCAAACTTAACATCTAAAAAACTTAAAATAGAATTTACTCTACCACTAGCACCATATCCGTATATAATTTCATCGCTGTTTTTATGAAGTACTATTAATGTCATTAACTCATTCTTCCAAATTTCAATATTTTCTTTTATGTTGAATACTGTTTCATCCATAGTATTTTCTTCCTCAATATATTTGAGTATTTTATCACTACAAATAGGACCTTGATGTAATGATTCCTTGTTCTTTTGAAGGATAACGCGAATAGAGCCTCCATGAATATCTATTTTTTCAACATCAATCATATTCAAATTATAAATAGAAGCTATTTGATAAAAAGTGCGAATACTATAATACAACATATGCTCATGATAAATAAAATCAAACTGTTTAAAATCTAAAATGTTTTTGAAATAATGCACTTCAATAATAATGATACCGTCATCATTTAATATCCTTAACATATTTTTATAAACATCACCTACATTTTCAATATGTGCCATACAATTACATGCAACAATGATATCTTGTTTTCCATGGGTATGTAAAATAGTTTCTGCTGTATTATCATTAAAAAAATCATTTATATTTATAATTTTTTCATCACTAATTGCTTTAATAGCATCCGATGGATCTATGCCAATCAAATTATAGTTATCAAATTGAGTTAATTTATTTAATAATACACCATCATTACAGCCAATTTCCAATATATTTTTTTTATGGCTGTAATTAGTATTTATAAAGCAGGCCAGTTTATTGAAATGGTAATTTAAAAATGATATTTTAGATGAATAGTAAAAATAAGGGTTTATACAATTAATTGTTTTAAATAGCAGATTTTCATTAACTATCTCTTTAACATATCCTATTTTACATTGTTCGCAGTATAAAAAAGTTAGTGGGTAATATTTCTCATATTTTGTTTCATTTTTATCATTCATAAATGCGCCTACTAGTGGGAAATTACTATATTTAAAAATCTCTGATAAAGAATTATTACAAAAATAACATGCATTTAATATTTTATATTCACCAACCTTTGATATGTTAAATACATATTGTTCTTTTATTTGTTCTTTAATATCTGGTATGTTTAACTCCATATTATAAATAGAAGATAATGTCATTTTTTTATAATCAACCTGTTTTTTAGTTATGGTGATATTTAATTCATATATCTCATTAATATACTGACATAATTCATATTTTGATACAGCGTTTGGCGAAAAAATATGTCTAACTCCCTGCCAATAATCGTTTTTATTAATCACGGTTTCAATAATTTTTGCTAATTGTAAACAAGTAACACCATTCCAAAAGACATTTTCATAGCCATCAATAGTACCATCTTTTTGTTTTATTACCCATTCAATTAAACTATTTTTATGATTTATTTCTTCACCAATGATGGACGTACGAATTATGCACATAGTATTATCTTCACCAAGTGATTTTGAAATACCATAAATATCTTCAGAATCATGTTTACTAGTTTCATCATAGTTACCGTCCTTACCCAAAAAAACACAATCTGTTGTAATATGAATAAAGGGAATACCATATTCCTTTGCAATTTCATTTACTTTATGTGGAAATAAAGAATTTAATGCGATATATTTACGAATATCGCATTTTTGCTGAGGTATAGCACCCGCACAATTAATAATTAATTCGCCACTTTGAACTATACCATCTAACTTTACCCAATCGCATGATTCTACATCAAATGTATTACGGCCAACACATACTATCTCATGAAACTGTGTTAGATATTTCTTCATATAATTACCCAACATACCAGTAGAACCAAAGAGAATAATTTTCATTATATAGTATTTATAATGAAAATTACATATTACTTTTGCACAAATCTATTATTTTATTATCTATAAATTCTCTTAAAAACTTATTATTATAGTCTAGATGAATTTTATCGCTCGTAAACGAATCTTTAATGAAGCCATTTTCATCGGTAATAAAATCATAAATATCCAAATAAGAAATTTGCTCTTTTATACATAGAGTCCTCAATAAATCATTTGCATATATGGTGTATGCGCGTCTTTCTTCAAGGGAACCCATAGAGTTTTGACCCTGCGCACCAGGTCTAGGATTTGGATAAATACAAGAAACTATAGGTATTATATTATATTGTGTTTTAATATTCAAAACAGTTTCAATATACATGTTTATTAAATATTCTATTTCTTCTTTCCATCTATTTGTGGCGTGTAAATTAATATTTCGTTGTATATCATTAAATCCAAAATACATAACCACAAAATCATTTGATTTAATATTATATAATTGATGACCATTTCCCAAGTTATTTCCTATGTTATAAATATCTAATCCATGTTGTAGTAAACTGTAAATTGTTAATGGCATATTATGCTTATTCTCAACATTATAGTAAAACCAATGCTCTTTAATTTTCATAGAATTATAAAAGAAAATACTATGACTATCACCTATTGCAAAGATTTGTTGACCAGATTCAAACCCACTATCAGTAATAAAATTTGTATTTCCATTTATTTTTATTTCTTCTTCAATAATTCTTTCCATAATAATACTAACAATTAATACTTTTATATTTATTACATATCAATAAAACTTCCACATACTGTTACATAACCATTAATACCAACTTTATTTTCAATAATACATATTTCTTTGTCCATTGTCTTTAAAAATTTTGCAAACATTACCTCAAAACCAATACACTGAACAAAATCTGTTTCAGCATTTAATAAATAATCTAACCATTTATATGCGTTTTCTCTAGGCAATTTGTAAAAGCAAGTAAATAAATTGTTTTCATCATTATTAATTTTGTGAACACAAGATAAATTATTATTATAAAGGTCATATTTAAAACCATCGTTTAACCAATATCTACCACTTATTTTAAATAAACTATCAAATTCAATATTGTTTTCAAATAAAAACTTTAATGCAAGGATTGTCATAGTTCCTTCACCCATAGACTTAGATATTGTAAACATGCGACTTATTAAAGCTTCAATACCAGTATCATAAATATTATATAGATAATCAACATGCTGATTAAAATATTTTCTTTCTTCATCAGATAAGATAGAACATTCTATTAAAAATATTTTAGTATTTGGAATTTTCTCCATAACAGACAAAATAGTTTTTTTTGTATGCTCAAACCGTTCTTGTTTATTAAAAACACTGCGGCAATTTGTATAAGATAATGGAATTTTTGGTGGGTCAATAACCGATGTAATTAATGTAATACTGTTCATTATATGAATTATATTAAATATGTTTATATAAAAACCTCCGATAATAACTTATTACATAGGTACGAAAAATTGATTATTAGTTATTCAACTTAATTATCCAATAATAAACACATCAATAATGTCATCAATATGTATTCCACGTGTGGAATCAACCATAACTAAGGAATATATTTATAAAACGCTTATGAATCTTCAGATAGGAAATATAGAAAAGATAATTGAAATTCCTCTAAGAAACGACCCTACCCACAAACGTATTATCATTAAATTGAACTGGAACAAAAATTCTAGCTCATTAAATATGCAAAAGATACTAAGAACACTTGGCTCCGTAAAATTAGTTTATGATATGCCTTGGTATTGGAAGATAGTTACTACACATCCACAGATATAAAATTATACACCTTTGAACAATTAAGATACACGCAAAAAGTACGAACTGACTTACGTAGTCTATGTTCATTTGTGTAAAGAGGAGGGTTTAGAAGGGAACCGACCAGCGAAGCTTTCAAGGTTCCCTTCACTACTCATCCGCAAATATAAACCGAAAATACTTATCAATAACTGGATTTATCTCATCATATGTGGTTTTTTTATTTTGATTACAAAGAGAAGATAAGATATTCCATAAACTCTTTCTCATTTCAGCATTTTTAATCTCTTTCGTAAAGATATTATCTATATGTGAATATGCGCATAAGAATTCAAATATTTCGTTCTTTAATTTATTTTTAACTTCATGCAACAAAGTTAGTCTAGATGCATATTTCTCATCTTCAATATCTTTATCAAGTTGTTGTTTAAATAAAATATAACGAATCTCATTTTTAACATCCTTGAACTTAATGATAATATTCTTTTTAATGATTTCTACTTTCTTAATGAAAGAAAAAATATTAATATGACAGATAATAGGAAAAAGTTTTTTAACATCTTCTGGAATTAATGTATTTGTTGATTCTTTAATTTCACCTATCTTTCTCTCAACCTCTTTTATTTTATTAAGAACAAGAGTAGCTTTTTCTTTATGACTTTCAATAAACATTAATTTATTATTAGTCATTTCCAAAGCGGTTTCTAGTTTATCATATTGTTTAACATTATGTAAATAATTTTCTATATACGATTCTAGTTTTAGATAGCTTATTAAAGATATACAAAGCATAATAACTGCATTCAATCCAGAAATAAATCCAGTACTCCAATGATGGCATTCAATAAATGGAGCAATAATAGTAATAGCAGCACTAATAAAAAGACATGGAAACATTAAACAATTTAGTTTTCTTTGTGTGAAATGTTTAGATTGTATATAAAGGTTTTTTTGACCGCGGATGTATGTTGTTAAAATATCCACTTCACTAGATATTTTATTATCAATACTAAAATCGTAATATTTGTTAATCATTTTTTCAACATCTCTATATGATAGTTTCTTATAGCCATGGTTAGATACAACTACGTCATCATCATCTGTGTCATAATTATTACTATCAGAATCACTACCATTATTACTGTTGTTGCAACTATCAAAATTAGAAATAGTAATTGGACTATTACTGCGTCTATTTTGAATATAAAATAAAGAACCGGTATTTGTTAGATGCATATCTCTAATTTTTTCTAGGTCCTGCTGAATTTTAGTATTAAAATGATTTTCGGTATAGTCTATTAGATTTGTTTCTTCCTGTACATTTTCAATAGCAATACTGTTCTCTATATTTAAATGTATTTCATCAGATGGGTTTTGTGAACTTGTTGTATTAGAAGATGAAGTTTCTATTTGTTCATCATCAGAAATCATATAAAATAATATATATAGTGTATATATAATAATGAGCACAAAAAATTTAATTGAAAGTATTTTTGAGAAGGTAGTGGAAGAGAAGAGAAACAACACTCCCAATCCTGCGAATGAAACGAGTGATTTATTAACAGATGAAAATGATATTGAACTTTCAACTGTAGAAGATAATAAAAATGTAGTAGAGCCTGTTATTGACCCTATTGTTAATGTTGAAAATGCAGTAGCTGAATCAGAAGGAATGATTAGAGAAGAGCCAGTAAAAGAAACAGTTACTGTAGAAGAAAAATCAAAATACATAATTTTATGTGCATCATTAAGTAAATTAATGTGTTGGAAATAAAGAATTAATTATGAGGGATAATAGACCCCTCTCATAATTAAAATATGTCATCCTTTTTTCCATTCTTTTCCCCATTCTTTTACCCATTCTTTTCCCCATTCTTTTACCCATTCTTTTTCCCTTCAAAAAATTGAAAATTATATTATTTGAGAAAGAATTCGTATATAAATGACAACAATATTAACCGCCGAAAAAGCGCACAAACAATTAGTTACTGACTATAAAAAGGAATTCCGTAACTTTCTCTTGACATCTAGATTTAATACCAGTACATGGTCGGAAAATACAGAATTCCGAAATCAAAATACAAACTTTAATTGTATTTATTGCTCGCCAGACCCAATATCACAAAATATACCAATAGATTCTGTGTTGTTTATTCTAGAGATGAATAATGATACGAACAAAATCATGGGTGTAGGAATGGTAAGGAATCACCCAGTATTGAATAAATTCTTTGTATATGAGAACGGTAATTATAACAGATACGTTTATGCAGGTAAAAACCGAATTGATAGAACAAATATGTCGGAAGAAGAAGAGAAAGTGATGATGATATTTGATGTCCTATGTTTTAAAGGAAATCGTCATATGAAACGTAGTCATGGTTTAAAATCATTTCCAGTAGATATGCTTTATAGGTGTAGTAAAAAAATGGATTTAGTAAAGTTTATAGCAAATATGTTTAAAATACGTTTAGCTACTAAAAATACATAAATGTTTTGTCTTGTTCTAATATAAACGATGAATTCAAGTAATAGAAAAGAAAGTAATATGTATGATGTATCAACGTACGCAGATGCTGAATTATATGAATTATTGGATTTATCTAGCCCTACTGATAGAGAGCTAGAAGCTAAGATTATTTTCTTATATCGTAAGTACAAAAATATGCAGAATAGCTCAGGAGAAGAATTAGCAAAATTTTTTTATGATATTCATAGTCATTTTTTTGAGAATGATTATGATACCGATGAAGATGAAGAAAATACAAATATAAAAGAAGGTCTCACTACATTAAAGGATGTTCAAAAACAACAATCAGAGAATATAGATACTGTGAATAAAGCAAATAATAAGGTAACAACCGACATTTCTACAGACAGTAGAACTTTTTTAACAGATACCGAACTCAGAATTGATGGTAACAATAATAAAACAACTACTACAGCAGGACAAGCAAGTAGCCAAAAAATTAGCTTTGTTAAACAACAAGATTACACATCAGATAATATAAATCCATTATTAAAAGAAACTGTAACACGAGTAATAAGTATTGATAGTCAATATAGAGCAGATAAAACATCACTTCCAACCGAATTTACATTTGATTTAGCCGACCCTTTAAAGGATGTAGTTTCTCTAAGTTTATATTCAGTTCAGATACCATATACTTGGTACACTATAGCAAAGAGTTATGGTAGTAATTTCTTTTATATAAAGGGTAGCTCACCTGGTATTAATAATGGAAATCATGATATACAAATAGCTATTAATCCTGGTAATTATGACCCGACGAATCTAGTAGCAGAAATTAATAAATCAATGGTGAACACCTTTGCATCATATACGGACATAAGTTTTGGGAGAACCAATATAAATTATAATCCAGGTAATTCAAAATCATATATTCAAATAGATATTACAAAACAGTATGGTGAAAATAGTTATAAATTAAATTTCCCGTATTATACTACACCGAATATATATCAGAGCGTTGGTAATCTAGATGATGTTACTAGAGCTAGGAATAGTATACCCGCATTTTTAGGTTTAAATCAACAAACATATAAATTAAATACTCTTACTTCTGGAATACTTAAATCAGCAGATATATTGAATAATAACAATATGTTATATAGAATAGATCCATTAAGTACCACTATAACAGTAATAAAATATACTAGTTTTATTGATAGTACTACATCAGAGGCTAGCTTTTATGTACCAGGTATCACAGCTGTGGATATATCATTTAATATAAAATTATCTTTACTTACAGATGGAACAACAAAATATAGCCGTAATGAAATATTCACAGATTTAAGCAATCAGTTATTTAATAGTAAGTATTTATCATCAGAATCGTCTATATCTTTAATACAAATTACAGATGTAAATGACATTAGATATGATAGCCAATATGGGTCGTACTATTTTGAATTAGAATTAAAACCAGACCGTTATAAAACAAACAACATTACGAATTCAAAATTATTCATTCACTTTCCAGATGAGACAAACATAGCAAGTACAAATACGAGAATATGGACAGGCGTCAACACAAATGGACTGAAGTCTTGCTTTTATTTTACTGACGTATCTAATGAAATGCAACTGATAAGCGCAGAAACACCGATAGTTAAACAGACTAATTTATATAATATTTTGCAGGGTCCATACGTTACTCTAAGATGTGTAAATAATAATTTTATTTCTACTGCAAATGATGTTTCTTTTTCATTAAAGTTAAATCAATCTACAAACACAACCACATATACTGTTTCTCAAATGATTGATTCTATTAATGCTGGAATTATAGACCAGTCATTTAATACTCCTTTTTTGGATGGTCTTCCTAATCTGTCATATAAATACACAGAAGACAGAACACCTAGTAATACGATTGCGTATGTAGATTCTAATTATGTTTTTTCTCTTGCAATTGATATTGCGAAAAGATTTGGTAACAATAATTATACTATAGATTTTTCTGGTAATACAGGTACATTATTTAATAACCAATTTCTTTTAGGGTTTGACCTTATTACTGCCAAACCATTAACTAGTAGTAGTTTGACAGGAATAAAATCTAGTAATGACCGTGTAGGATTACCCGATAGTATTACGATACCAAATGGCTCTGTATTATTTTATGTAAATCCTATTCAGGATATGTGTGGGAATGAATTGGATAATATAGGTCCAATATATTATTATGATGCTAGTAATGTTTTTAATAAATATACTACATCATCAGGACTAGGTAATTTATCAACGAAATTAACAACTTATTTGCAGAACTATCAATATCAAGGAAATTACATATTTACATCAGATACATCATTTAATATAACAACTGGCTCACAACTTAACACGTATAATATATCATTAAATCTATACATAAATAGAGAAATAACATCTAAGGATTATAGTATTCAGTTTATTGATACAGTAAATCCACTTTACGAAGCCAATAGTAATTTAAATTTTTGGGCTGACCCTTTAAACATAGATAGTAATACATTTATAACACAAGCATTAGATTTAAGTAATAATAGCGCATATCTTACAAAATATAATAATAGCACAGCCATAACAGTAAAGGCTAGTATACCAATAGAAGTAGTAACGATTAATTTTGCATCTATACCCAATACTTTTAAACTTATAGGTTACGAAGATGGTGTAGAAACCACAACAGGTACTAATGATGTATTAATTACTGTTCCAATATACGATTCAACCAATACTTTAATTTACTACACTAGAGATATGTTAGTGTCCACATTAAATACTTTATTAGCTAGTAACCCATTATCATATGGTACCTATTTATATTTAACAGCACCCGATGTAAATCATAATTATTATTTGAAAATTTTTAACAATATTAATAAAATATACACAGCAATTGATTATAAAGTTGTTTTTTATGACGCAGTAAGTTTTGTACGTTGTTTTACTGGTGCAAAAGGTGTTCAGAATACAACATGGGATTCTACACTTGGTTGGATATTAGGATTCCGTAATTCTACGTATTATATTTTAAATGAACCATCTCAAACCAATTCATTTAATTATTACTCTTCATTTTTATTATCAAATAGTTCTGGTACGTATACAGCAGATAGCAATAATACAGTAACCATTGTAGGAGATACTGGAGTAAGTACCAACTTATATAATTATTTTATGATATGCCTGGATGATTATAATTTGAATCATTTGAATGATGGACTAGTTACTATTACTGGTCAAGATACTAGTGTTCCTTTACCATCATATACAGACCGTTCTAATTTCCAATGTGACCCTGTAACCAATCAATTAACATATAATGCAAATACAAGAGAATATTATTCTCAATTAACACAGAAGCAATTATATTCACTAGCACAAAAATCCAATTCTAAGAACACTACAACATCTAATATATTAGGAGGCGTAAGCTCATCTGTTTACGGAAGAGGACCTTTTTCGCAAGATGTATTTGCGGTTATTCCTTTAAAGTTAAATGGACTGCAGAATGGTCAATATTTTGTAGAATTTGGTGGAACATTACAAAATAACAATAGATTTTATTTTGGCCCAGCCAATATTCATCGTATGACAGTAAAATTAATGAGTGATAAGGGTAATACAGTAGATTTGAATGGAACAAATTGGTCATTTAGTTTCATTTGCCAACAGCTTTACAAGCAAAAAAAGTAAATATTATCTCTATATTCTATAACCAGAATGCGAGAACTAATAGATAAACTGGGTTTTATGGGTCCGCTAATATTATTATGTATTGTCGTATATAATTTATGGAATCAAAAAATTTACCTTATTTCATATTTAGTGTTTTTTATTGGCAATACAATATTAAATAAAGTTTTAAAAATTATAATTAAACAGAAACGTCCAAGTGATGGTTTAAAAATTATGAATGAAGAATATTCTGGCGTAGAAATTTACGGTATGCCGTCTGGTCATGCTCAATCTTGTTTATTCTCCATATCATTTTTATACTTAGTAAAGGGCTCCCCATCATGGTTAATTGTAGGATTATTTATAGCAATATTAACCGTTTATCAACGATGGAAATATAGACAGCATACAACAGAACAATTATTTGCAGGCTCAATTGTGGGTATAGGATTTTCGTATATTTCATATTATGTTACAAAACAATGGTTATCCGAAGGGAAATAGATGGAAAACAATATATCTAGATACTATATAAGGATGGCAAGTCAAAGTGATTATATTAAATACAAAAAGTTAAATCATGTTATATCTGTAGATGCGAGTAGCAATTTTTTACCCGTTCTTAATTCTCAAGATTACTCTGACTATAAAGAATTTGTTTTAGAGAATACAATTGCGAATAGCAAAACTATTTATAGACGTATTACTCCATCTACTGCGCAGGTAGTATTAAATATGGATAAGAAAAAATCATTAGTTCAAAATATGGGAACATCTACAACGAATTGCCCTAGCTTTTTGATGTGTAACGGCACAAGTAACCGCCCTTATCGCGTAAATATGTCTGATGTATATTTTACACCTACACCACAACGATTAAACTGGATGCAGACAAAGAATGCTTCTTGGCAAAAGACAGGTTGCAAATGCATATTAAATAGCTCAAAAACAAATGCTAATATATGCTTATGTAAAACTAGCGTATAAACATATTTTTTATTATTGAAAAATATGTTTTTTCAAGTAAATAATCAGATATTTATTTAATGAGAGATTTGACAATAGTTTTTAATTCATCCATTTCATCAGTTAATTTTTGAATCTTTTTATTTTGTTCTTCTATTACTAATAAAGCCGATTGCAATTCGCGGTCTATTTCTTTTACAGCAGCGGTTGTAATAGTAAATACAGACGTATGATTCACACTATAGAAGTCATCTACAAGTTGACCATAAACAAATATCTTATTATCCGATGTATCAATTGTTTCAGTAATGGAGAATGTATTATCATTAATAATTTTATCTATATTTCTAATAATCTCGTTTTTCTTGCTATCTAAGAAACGCATTTTAGAGAGAGAAATATCATTTAATGATTCTACTATGAAATCTTTTGTTGACTTACTAGATAAAATAATGCGTTTATTAGAAATATCAGCATTATCGTAAATATTTGGTATATAGTTTGTTGATTTTGTTGTAGAATAATCAAGGCAAGATTCTAGTTCTTGACCTATAAAGCCCCATGTATAATTATCTTCTTTATCATCAATATACGAATATTTTTTTGGTTCTAATTTACGTAAAACTTCTACTGCATAAGTTCCATTAATAGTAGACATATTTGTCTTAATGCGCATATCTGAAGTAGCATTATATGCATTTGCTTGAACGTTACCATTCACAACTACTAAGTAATTAGTAACTGCTGCGGCAGATGTTCCAACAAGAAGAACTGTACCTGTTGCTGCTCCAGTTATTGCAACTTGACCAGTAAACGTAGCACCTGCTTTAAGTGCGTATCCTGTAAGAGATGAAGATGTAATATAACTTTGACCTGTAACATAATCTTGAGTAGCTAATGTTCCAGAACTAGTAGGAAGTGTTAAATCACCACCATTATTCAATTTGGATGTATAAAGGACTCCATTAGAACCAGTACCTTGAAGATAAATAGAACCATCAACACGAAGATTTTTATTAACATAAACACCCCCATAAGTAGCTGAAAGTGCGGCCGCAGTTAAAGAAGCAGTAGGACTTGTTGTATTACCAAATGTTGCATCTTCATTTACAACTAACGAATAAACTGTAGAGCTCACTACATTAGTATACATTATTGTACTAGAAGCCTTTAATTGATTTACGTTTAATGTACCACCTATACTTACATTACCATTAAACGATGCATCACCAACACCACTAATAGTAACAACAGGGAGAGGAAGTATTCCTGATGCATTACTTGCTATATTATAAAAACTAAAACCACCACCACCAGTACCTTTACAATTTACAAAATTGGTTTCACCGCCACTATTAGTATAATTCCAACCCACATACGAACCCGGTGGTGTACTTGAACCGTTAATTAATGGTTGATTCCAACCACTCAAATATAGTCCATTTGATGAATATAAATTAGCAGCGTAAAGATTACCACTTATACCTGCGCCTCCAGTAACTTGTAAAGAACCAGTAGTAGTACTTGTGCTTGCATTATTAACACCAACTGTTACATTACCATTAGTAAAACTATGAAGTCCTGCTGTGTAAGTTAATGTTCCATTTACTGCGTTAGACGAGCCACCAGTTAATTGAATTCTAGCATTATAATCCCAAGTATTATTATTTTTAAAATCAATATATGGACCAGCATCAGTAGCATAAGCACCAAGTTCAATTGAAGTAGCATTAAGCGCAGGTGTAGAAAGACTTGTAGTGAAAGTAGCACTTCCACCTACATTTAATGTAGATGTATTTGTTGTTGTATTAATGCTTACATTACCTGTATTAGCAATTCGTAAACCTGTTGTAGCATTTACCCAAGGAGCAATAACAAATCCACCCGTCGCAGAATTTTGTGCATTACCCCAAAACAATCCACTATCATATAGTGCGGTCATATTATTAAATGATCCAGTATTCAAATAAGGATGCATGTTAACGGTGTTTACTGCGTTTGTTGCGTTATATAATGCTAATGCGCTAGTGCTTTGTGTTGCTTGAGTAATACGAGTATTTCCAACAATATCCAATGTGGAAGTAGGATTATTAGTACCTAATGCAATATTTCCAAAAACAAACAAACGAGCATTCATAGAAACATCACCTTGGCAAATAGTGCGCCCCAAATTATATAAATTTCCATTCATAGAAACATCACCGCTAACAAACAAACGAGCATTCATAGAAACATCACTTGTAACAAATAAACGTGAATTCAATGAAACGTCACCATTAATAAACAACCGAGAATTCATAGAAACATCACCCTTTTGAATAGTACGCCCAAGTACATACAAATTTGCATTCAAAGACACATCACCACTTACAAACAAACGAGCATTCATAGATACATCACTAGTAATAAACAACCGACTGTTCATTGAAACATCTCCATTAATAAACAAACGAGAATTCATAGAAACATCACCCTGTAAAATAGTACGTCCAAGAGTATATAAGTTTCCATTGTAAGACGCATCACCACTTACAAATAACCGAGCACTCAATGATACATCACTTGTAACAAACAACCGACTATTCATTGATACATCGCCATTAATAAACAAACGTGAATTCATAGAAACATCACCCTTTTGAATAGTACGTCCAAGAGTATATAAATTTCCATTCAAAGACACATCACCACTTACAAACAAACGAGCATTCATAGATACATCACTAGTAATAAACAACCGACTGTTCATTGAAACATCTCCATTCACAAACAAACGTGAATTCATAGAAACATCACCTTGTTTAATGGTGCGGCTAAGTGTATACAAATTACCATTGTATGATGCATCACCGCCAACGAATAAACGAGCATTTAACGAAACATCACTAGTAACAAACAAACGTGATGTCATTGAAACATCATTTATTACAAATAATCGGGTATAAATTGTGGTATCCCCACTCATCACAGTTAAATTATTACTAATTAATACTTGTTGGTATGGAGTCATACTAGTATATATGTAACCACCAACACCTCCGGCCAATGCGGTTTGATATTGACCATTTGCACTCATAGCAATCCCTTGTGATTGCCATAACTGATTCATGGTATTGCTAATTCCATTTGTATTTTTGATAGTATTGTCGTACCATGTTACACCATAATTACTTGATGAGTAAATACTACCAGATTGGAATGTTAATGTTGCTGTTATGCTTGTTGAAGTAACATTATTACTTATGTAAAATTGATATATATTATTTCCATTCGCAAGAACTGGATTAGAAGTGACAACTGTTCCAGTTGGAATACCTGTACCAGATACAGCAGAACCTAAAATAATAGCGGGATAACTCAATGTATTAAGAGTTGAAACTAAATTACTACCCGATACAATACTGAATAATCCAGAATATGTTTTTGCGCTATTATTCACTACAGCGGTTTGGTATTGACCATTTGCAGTCATTGTGATTGCGTTCCAATAGTTGTTTACTGCAGAATCATTCCATGTCAAACCATAATTTGATGATATAAATATTGTTCCTCTATCTGAACTCATAAAACTGGCGCTTGTACTTAAAGACAAAGACATAGTTGACGTAACAGCACTAATATATTGTCCAGAGGATGACATACTTATCCCAAAAAACTGTTGTGCTGTATTTGTAACAGATATCCATTTTTTTCCAAAGTCATTTGACACGTAGATGAAATTTTTATAAACTACTGTAGCCTGATATTGTCCAGTTGACGACATTGCAATACCATTGAAAGGATTATAACCAGGCAATCCAGTTGGACCAGTTTGGCCACCACTAAGTAAACTAGAACCAATATCCCATGAACTCCCATAGTTAGATGATATATATAAATCACCGCCAAACGTAGAATTATTACCCGGAAAAGTATTACTAATTGCAGTTTGATATTGTCCAGTAGAAGACATAGAAATAGATAGCCAATATTGTGTAGATAGTACAGAATTAAATGTACCATTGTTACTAGAATAATTAGTAACTCCAGTAGTATATTCAGTCCATGAACCTAACCCATAATTATTATTGGTCCAAATATTACCAAGATAAACAGTAGCAGATTGATATTTACCATTAGCAGATATTGATACTGCAGTCCAAAATTTATTAGTAACGGTTGTATTTTTTTTCCAAGAGAAACCATAATCTGCTGATGTATAAATAAAACCAAGGTTACTAGCATTTGTTGTTACAATTGTTTGATATTGACCATTTGCAGACATAGAAATACTATTCAAAGTTTCATCTGTTATTCCATAAATAGGCGTCCATGCGGACCCATAATTGTTAGAAAAATCTAAAGGAGGAGTATTTGTTAGCAATACTGAATCATCAATTAATGTTATTGGGTTTACAGTTCCACGTAAATTTATTACACCACTTAAATCTACTTGATAAGGATTACCTGATACACCAAGGAATAAATTATTAGCTATAAACATATTACCACCGAAAGATGCATCTGTTTTTACAAATAAACGTGCTCCAAAAGATGCATCACTAGTTAAGAAGAGGCGTGAATTCATAGAAACATCTCCACCAACAAATAAACGACCACCCATGGATACATCACTAGTTACAAATAAACGACTGTTCATAGAAACATCGCCCTTTACAAAAAGCCGGGAATTCATAGAAACATCGCCTTGAAGAATACTACGTCCAAATCCATAAATGTTTCCACCAAATGAAGCATCTGTTAAAACAAACAGACGAGCACCCATTGAAACATCGCTAGTTACAAATAGCCGACTGTTCATAGAAACATCGCCATTCACAAAAAGTCGGGAATTCATTGAGACATCGCCTTGAAGAATACTACGCCCAAATCCATACATGTTGCCACCAAATGAAGCATCTGTTAAAACAAATAGACGTGCTCCCATTGAAACATCGCTAGTTACAAATAAACGGCTGTTCATAGAAACATCACCATTCACAAAAAGTCTGGAATTCATAGAAACATCGCCTTGATTTATTGAACGGCCTAATAAATACATATTTGCATTGAACGACGCATCATCCGATAAAAATAAACGTGCGTTCATAGAAGCATCAAAATTAACGTTTAACCGACCATTTAATGATAAGTCCTCATGTACTATCATTGTGTATTGGGTTTGAGTTACGTTTGTATATAAAACATATCTTTGTTGATATTCAAAGACACTTAGTCTTCCAGTAATAATCACATCATTCCCAACAAATAAACGACCACCTAATGATACATCACTTGTTACAAACAAACGGGAATTCATAGATACATCACCATTAATAAACAAACGTGAATTCATTGAAACATCGCCTTGTTGGATGGTTCTTCCAAGTGTATATAAATTTCCGTTATACGATGCGTCACCAGAAACAAATAACCGGGCATTCATAGAAACATCGCTGCTTACAAATAAACGTGAATTTAATGAAACATCACCACCTACAAATAAACGAGCACCCATAGATACATCGCTAGTAACAAACAACCGAGAATTCATAGAAACATCACCATTAATAAAAAGTCGGGAATTCATTGAAACATCGCCTTGTTTTATAGTGCTTCCAAGAGTATACAAATTTCCATTATATGATGAGTCACCAGAAACAAATAAACGGGCATTCATTGAAACATCACTACTAATAAATAAACGTGAATTGAATGAAACATCACCGCCTACAAATAACCTACCTCCTAGAGAAACATCACTGGTAATAAATAATCTGGAATTCATAGAAACATCACCGCCAACAAATAATCTACCTCCTAGAGAAACATCACTAGTAATAAATAAACGTGAATTGAATGAAACATCACCACCAACAAATAATCTACCTCCTAGAGAAACATCACTAGTAATAAATAAACGTGAATTGAATGAAACATCACCACCAACAAATAATCTACCTCCTAGAGAAACATCACTTGTAATAAATAAACGTGAATTTAATGAAACATCACCTTTAATAAATAGACGGGAATTCATTGAAACATCGCCTTGAAAAATACTACGTCCAAATCCATACAAATTACCACAGAATGAACTGTCGTTTAATACAAATAGTCTTGCACCCATAGATACGTCACTTGTAACAAATAAACGGCTGTTCATGGATACGTCACCATTTACAAAAAGGCGGGAATTCATTGAAACATCGCCTTTTAATATAGAGCGACCTAGAGAATACATATTACCAGTGAATGAAACATCCGTAAAAACAAACAGACGAGAATTCATAGATACATCACCCACAACACAAACAGATGTTAATATACGTTGAAAAGATGGGTCTGTTACCAAATCATCCCGTAAAAATATATTACTGATATCAATAGGTTTTACTGTAATTGAATATGTTACAAGAGGATTACCATTAACACCAGAATTTAATGAGAAATCCGTAGTTAGTACCATAATACCATTTCGTATATTACTACGGTTACCAAAATTAGTTGCTCCATATGTTAAGCTATCCGTGTACATTTGTACAATATTATTAGATGCAGGAGCTTTCATATAAAACCCTGAACCAGACGAGTCTACTGTAAAAAATCCCGCAGTAGATAAACTAGCATCTTGAATAGCAAACCCTGCTCCTAACCACCCAATATTATTAGCTATATTTGCCACACTAGAAATACTTGATGCATTTGCCTTTATTTTACTGAATGATGACCCATAATTTGTGGCATCCGCTGTACCAGTAGTATTGTTTTGTGTACTGTTAAAAACAAATGCTGGAATAGCAATAGTAGTTAAATTAAAGTTTTGGGCACTTAATTTTCCACTAATAACGAGATTATCATTTGCTCCAGCTAAATATATAGTATTAACTGTAGTACTTGATGTTTGATTACCAGCTCCAATAGTAATTGTTCTAGTACTTCCTATCTCGCCTTGTCCTGTTCCGATGTTAATAAATTTAGCACTATTTCCTATAGTAATACTATCAGCAACACCAGGTTGATTTGCCACATTAGGATAATTTGGATTACTATTATATAAATTTGAACATATATCATAATATGCACTGTATACCGTACTATAAACTGTAAGATTTTTTGTTATACCAACATTATTATTCATAGAAACATCATTTACTACAAATAATCTATTATTCAATACTGCGTCTCCCTGTAAAATACTACGGAAATTAGTATATAGATTACCATTAAAAGAAACATCATTACTTACAAACAATCGGTTATTTAATGAAACATCTGCTTGGACAAATAATCTGGCATATAAAGTAGCATCATTACTAACGAATAGATTAGAATTCATAGAAACATCACCTTTAATAATAGTACGGCCATGCACGTACATGTTACCACCAAATGATACATCATTAGATACGAATAATCTTGCATTCATAGATACATCACTATTTACAAATAAACGAGAATTCAAAGAAACATCACCATTCACAAAAAGACGAGAATTCATAGATACATCTCCTTGATTAATAGTTCGCCCTTGTGTGTATAAATTACCACCAAATGAAACATCAGTATTTACAAATAATCTGGCTCCCATAGAGACATCACTCGTGACAAATAAACGGGAATTCATAGAGACATCGCCATTCACAAATAAACGGGAATTCATAGAGACATCGCCTTGATTAATAGTGCGGCTTTGTGCATACAAATTTCCTCCAAATGAACTATCAGATAAAACAAATAGCCTTGCACCCATGGAAACATCACTCGTAATAAACAACCGACTGTTCATAGAAACATCGCCATTTACAAAAAGCTGAGAATTCATAGAGACATCACCTTGTTTTATAGTACGTCCATAAGAATATACATTTCCGTTCGTAGAAACATCTCCATCTGTAAACAATCGGGACTTTATATACGCATCATCGTTTACAAAAAGGCGACCATTTAATGACATATCTTCACTAATTATTAATGAATAATTATTAGTAGTTACATTCGTATAAATAATACTTGATTGTGCATACTGTAATACATTTAAACGACCAACTATAAGAACATCTTTCTGAACAGTAAAATTGCCACCCACATAAGTATCAGAACCAATAGATAGACGAGAATTCATTGAGACATCGCCGTTTATAAAAAGACGTGCACCCATAGAAACATCACTCGTTACAAATAATCTAGAGTTTAACGATGCATCCCCGCCTACAAAAAGACGAGACCCAAATGATACATCACTTGTTACGAATAATCTTGAATTTAATGATGCATCTCCACCCACAAATAGACGAGAACCAAATGATACATCACTAGTAACAAACAAACGTGAATTCATAGAAACATCACCCTTAATAAAAAGACGCGAATTCATAGATACATCACCTTGAATAATACTACGACCAGCTGAATATATATTTCCATTCATAGAAACATCGGCTCCTGTAAAAAGGCGTGCATTCATACAAACATCATTGACAACAAACATACGAGAATTTATGGATAAATCATATCCTACGAACAATGAACCTGCCATGTTATTAATTGTTTCATCGTTACCAATGTAGATTGATTGTATATTATTATTATTTAACAAATTAAAACTACTGTTATTTGACATAAGTTTACCTCCATCATTAATATTCAAATCACCTGATATAAACATATTACCTGAGAGTTCCAAAATAGTATTATTTATTCTATTATAAAGATTTGGATAATATGCATATAATAATCTACTTGCACCATAAGACCCATATGAAGTAATTGTAGTTCCACTATATGTGTTTGGAATAAAGGAACTAGTAACATTAGAAATAAGAAATAGGTCAATGGAATGCATATATATATTTCTCAATTGGTTATTGGAGCCATCTATTCGGCTTCCTATTCCTGAAGAGTTTAATAATTCATGTGGTACTATAGACCAGTTAGAACTTTGCCAGTTGTTTGTATAAATAAATACGCCATTGCTTCCAACTGCCACTGCTCTAGATAAATCATAGATAAAAACACTTTTTAAGTTAACATTACCAATATTAATAGCACTTAATGAAATATCGACCCAGTTTGTACCATCGTTTGTCCATGATAAAATATTATTACCAACCGCTATTATATTTGAATCGTCATAAACATAAATACCATTATATTGAGATAAATAAACATTTTGTCGGTTATAAATTGTTTCTGGCACAGTAATTGATGGGTCTATTTTTATTATACCATCCCCTGCCAAGTACATATACTGTCCACTAGAATCAACTGCATTTACTTCATAACTATAATTATCTATGCCAATATTTGAATATGTAATTGTATTTGTTACTGGATTTATATTATACGTAAAATAATTCTGAATATTATAGGTTTGATTGGATGTTAAATATCCTATGTAACCGCTAGAAACTATAGGGTCAAATGGATTATATGGGTTAAATGTAAAATAAAATGTGTTGTATTTCGGTGAATTTACAGTATTGTTGGTGTTATTGGTGTAATCAAATGATAAAAATACACGGTATATATCAATGTATGGTTGGACATAAATATTTGTAGTATTACGGAAAACTAAACTACTGGTTTCTGTTGAATTATAAATTAATAATGCCCAATTTAACCCTCCATTAATAGTGTAATACAAACTACTATTATTTGTACCAAGAATAGCAAATTTTGTGTCATATACATAAAGTGAATTGAATGTATTATCAGAACGCTGTTCAAAGTTATCAAACGAATTTACATCAATATCTATTGGTAGTGTATTCCATGTTTTACCCTTATCATTTGTAAATGAAAAGAATTGAAGATATACAATATTATTACCAACCAATGTGCCAGTAGATGATGAAGACCCTACTGCCATTCCAAAATTAGGATTTACTTTGGAAAATTGTACCTGTTTGAATTCAAAATTCGCATTAAAAACAGTTTTTAATTCTCCATTTCCTATTCTAGTTGGACCATTAATATCCAATACGTAATTTTCGGTTTTTGGTATGAAAGTATTTATACCTGTAGTAGTTGCATATTTATAAAAATTGTTACCAGAAACAATGTTTTGAGAAAGAATATAATTACCTGAGAAATCACTCAAAAACATTGAACCAAAAGAGCGATTTGTATCGGCAGGAAATGCACCACCTCCAACCGCAAATCCTGACCCACTTGGATCTATTATTCTTAAAAATGTATTTGAACTATTATCAATCGCTAATAATGATAATGAATTTCCTGTTAACGCAGAACTTACATCATAAACATTTCTCAAAAATGTTATATTAGAATTATCGTAAACAATTGCAGATTCATTATATTTAGCATCATAATTTTGCTTACGATTTGCAACAATAAGATAAGAGTTTAGTGTTGTGCTATTACTACTAATATTAAATTTACCCGTATTACTAAATAGACTAAGAGTTCCTGCTGCACTTATCAAGACATTTCCTCCGTTATCTAATGAAATAACAGACGCAGATGATGACCCAATAGTTAAACCGCTACCAGGTTGATTTTTAATAAATGAATCTGCCTTATTTAATATATTCGTACTTACATCGTTAAAGAAATATATATTTGATGAAGCATCATCTGCTGCAATTACTACTCCATGTGCATTTTTATTTTGACCAATTATATTACGAATATAATTCATACTAGTATCTACTTTTAATACTTCAAAACTAAGACCTGTTATATGCAACGCAGCTTCAGGACGTTTGTTGTTAATACTAATTCCGGTAGGGTTTCCTGTTATATATGTCCATGGTAAATTCACACTGGAAGCATCTGTTCCAAAAAACAAACTATCTTTTACAAATAAATTACCGGAAGTAATCAGCTGACCCAATGCTTGAATATACGTACCACTTTGAATAAAATCTTGAGAAAGTAACTGACCCTTTACCTTCAAGTTATCAAATTGATTAATATTAGCGGCAGTACTTCTGGATAAAAATTGGTTTGCAACAATAGACCCAGCATTGACTGTAGATATAGTTGTCTTTTGTGTTCCACCATATTGACGCCAAGACATGGTAATTATTATACAATTACTATGTATTTTTATTTTACAGATTCAAACTATATATGTTAATGTTTTTCTAAAATCTATAGTTTTTTCTCGTTTTGCGATTTGTTTTTCTCTCTAAGAATTTGCGAATATTATCTATATCGTTTAAAAAAAGGTCTACTATTTCTTGATAGAACTTACGAAATTCACTTTTTCTCTTTCTCATATCATCTGTAGAAAACCACCCTATTTCTATTTTCTCAAATAGTTTGGAATCATTTAATGTTTTTTTATCCATTCTTTCCCATAAGAATTTGTGATTTTGATTATAATATATGGGCAATTTTTCATCATAATCCATAAAAAAAATATGGACATTGTAGTCGTTGTGTGTAATTTTATAGACACCACCAGCTTTTTTAATAAGTATTTGTATCTGTTTCTTATCTCCAAGAAATCCTGTTAATTCTTCACCACCTTCTCTTAATGCAGTTGAATAAGGTGTTTCTCCTTTATCTACACCACCACCAAAATCAGACCATCCTTTCGCACTATCTTCCATTGAATTCTCTTTCCCAAATAAAAAATAAAGTTTATTATTGTGAATTGTAACAGGTAAAATACTTCCAGCAACCATCTTATTATATAGGAATATTAAATTTTTACTGTTTTAATATTTGGGTCTTTACACTCTAGATTTTTAAGAGTCTCTTCAAATATACTATGGTTTTCTGGTTTTTCTGGTTTTTCTGGTTTTTCTGGTTCCTCTTTATACTCTATTTCCTGAATGGTTGCATAAAAGTTACGAACTGTAGGATTTGCTTTTATTTTTGTTGGCTCAAACGCGGATAAATAGAGACCATCCAATGATTGTATTCTTGAAAGTGCTACATAAGTTTGTCCATACTCAAAGATACTCCTACCTATATCTATTTCTGCCATACTTAATGTAGCACCCTGTATTTTATGAATTGTTAGAGCCCATGCTAAACATAGTGGATATTGTCCAACTGCTAGACTAGGATAGTCTTCAGATTGCCAGTAGTGAGTTGAGATACGCTTAATCATTCCATTAGAGAATTTCACAATAGGAATTTGAGTAGCACCATTCTCTACTATATCAATAATAACTCCTTGAGACCCATTACAAATACCATTATCCATATCTAAATTAATAGTGCACATAACAGCAGCACCCTTTTTCAATCTCAGTATTTTATTGCATTGACTATTGTTTAAAATTTGGTCAAGCTCAAACTCTTTATCTGGCATAGTTAATGCATTGCACTTTTGTAATAGGTCTGGAGGAATTGGTTTACCCGACTCCATATAAGATAAACAGTCAATTTTAAATTCATGTTCAAATACATGTTCTTTCTCGTTAAGTTTCGCAAACATTTGCGTATTTACATAATCTACCTTTGAACGTATAGCAAATAACTTTGTTGGAACACAACCATTATTTTTCTCTGCGTCATATTCACGATTTAAATATTGTTGTAAAATTGCGGCTTTCTCACTATCTAATTCGCCTTTGCGAATTTGCATTAGAATATCAATATAGTCTGTATCTTTCTGTCTGAAAACGGTTCGTAGTTCAATATGGTTTTCTTGTTTAAATACAGTTTTCCACATGGGTGATTCAAAACAGAATTGCTCTGTATCTGGTTCTCCGTCACTACCAACCGGAGGTAGTTGATAGAAATCCCCAACAAATACAACCTGTAAACCACCAAATGGACTACTTGATTTTCTCACTATGCGTCCAATCTCTTCAATAATTTCAAATACTTTCTTTGAAAGCATACTAATCTCATCCAGAATAAGAATTTTAGCTGCTCGCCATGCTTTGCATGCGTTTCGGTTTCTCAAAACAGAATCAATGACTTGCTTTTTAGGTCCCTTAGCTAGTTTAATTCCGCTCCATGAATGAAGTGTTCTTGCATTGCATTGAAGTAGTACAGATGCACAACCAGTCATTGCACAAACTTGAATAGGTTTTGCTGCAGATTTTGCATAATCTACTAGATATTTTACTAGACGTGTTTTACCAGTACCTCCTGGACCTGTAATAAAGAGATTTTCACCTTGCGTAAACTTATTATACGCATATTTCTGCTCTTTGGATAATAAACTAATATCTATATTGATTGTTTCTGGCCGAATTATCTCGGATATTTGAAGACTCACTGTTTTCATAATAGGATTTATTCTTATTATAAAAATATTAGTACGAATCAATTTTTTATTTACTCATGCTCCACTGCTAAACTAAATGAGAAATCTAGTCCATTTAATGCAACAGTATTACCATTCTCATCTAATAATTGAACGTTCATTTTAAGAAGGTCTATTTTACCAGTATAATTTCTTAAATCACTTACCAATAGTCCATTTTTTAAATTTGCGGGTAAAATAGTTCCAAAGCCATGAGTTGCTGTATTCATCGTTATTCTTGCTATAATATTTTTATTAATTAATGAATTGTATAATGGAGATACAAAGGAATGTTGATTTCCTTTATTATACTCATCAATTGCAAGATATAAATATCTTGGCCCATTAAAATCATAAAATGCTTCTGATTTCGTAATTGATGTACTAATTGTATATGTTGAATTGCGAAACCCTAAAATCCATCCTAGTTTAGATTTAATATTATATTTATCATTACCACCGACAGAGTCCACTGCAAAATTAACAACTACCGAACCGGTTCCTGTATTCAATGTGGAATTTGAATCCGAATAATTATATGATAAATCGTATCCCCATAATGCTGCATTTAGTGTGGTTCTTAGTGTTGATACACTATAATTACCATCAGCTATCGTAATTGTAGTTGTTGTCCCATTGCGTGTTAGATTTAAAAAATTGTTTCCCAAATTCGCAGAAATATTATAAAAACTCATAGGTATTTCTATTGATGTCAAGTTCATTGTAGTTACATCAGTTATGCGTTCTGGTAACGTAATATTGTAATTTGCAGTTGAAAGATAATTATATTCATCTCTAAATCTTGTATCAATATTTATGTATTTAGTCTTTGATTGTTTTATTACATTACTCATAACCATATGACTACCATATTGAGTTGTTTTAGGTTCTAAAAATAGATCACTTGTAAATTTACTCATTGCTATAATATATAAATAGGATATAATATAGCAAACGTTAACTAATTAGAAATTAAATCTTTGAACTGGTCCAGATTGTGCGATTGGTGCTTGTGCATTTGGTGCTTGTGCATTTGATGGCGATGGATTATTCTGATAACTAGGTAACGGCTGGTTTTTGGTAACTGTTTCAGCAGAAGTTGTGCCAGCATTATCAAATATAGGCGTTCCATCAGTATTAAAACCAGTTATCTCTCCTACCGCTCCAAGCTGAGGAATATTAGTAGCAGGGGCAGGAGCAGGTGTTCCTAATATTGGACTATTACCTTGGTAACCAACAATAGGTACTCCATTTTCATTATAGTTTAATATAGCTCTTCCATTACCATCGTAACCTTTTTTGGCTATACCATTAGAACCATAGCCCGTCATACCTTTATTAGAAGAAACGGCTGCTTTAGTTATTCCAACACGACCACCATCAGTATCACTGGCATACTGTGTTGCCTTATTTGTATATCCCTCTTTTGAATATACATCACTAAATAATAAAAATATTCCAACTACTATGATAAATATGCAAATATATTTCACTATTTTATTCATTACGTATAAAATAGTGATATAAATTATTTACCACAACTTGAGCAATCTGATGCAGTTAAAAGTCTTGCAACCATTCCATATCTTAATATTTGGCTCGTTAGATTATTATTAACTTGGTTATCTAATTTAATTACAGGAGTTTGATTTTGAGTTTGTTGTGGTTGAATATTTATTCTTGGTATTCCCCTTTTATTTGCACTAAAGACCATTTTCATTATAAAAAATTGATTCCGTAATAGATATAATAATGGGAATAAAAAATATCAACGGATGGTTTATAATTGCAAATTTTGCAATAGAGAATACAAAGAAAAGTTTAATCATGACCGACATGCTCAAACATGTGAATTTCTAAGTAAGACTCGCCGAGAGCAGGTTAATGAGATTGATAGTTTTGAAAAACTACCTACTCAAAAAGAGATGTTTCTCTTAATTCAAGAGTTATCGCATCGTATTACAAAACTTGAGAAAGAGAATTCTCAGCTTAAGGGCTCTATAAAACGTAAATTAAATTTTAATGACATATTGAATCAAAATGTAAAGCCAGAGTTTCAATATCATGCGTGGACTGATTTGCTATTGGATAATGTGGATAAATATTTGAATACTGTTTACAACAATGATTTATTGAGTGCCATAAACGAGCTGTTTACACATTTCATAGATAACTATAATGATAAGCTACCTATACGCGCGTATGACATAAAACCAAATATATTTTATATTTACGACAAAGATGAAACATGGACACCCATATCTAATAGTGATTTTGATAAGTTATTAGCACGTATTTCGCATAGGTTTTTAGTGGAGTTTAATCGCCGCTGGTGCGTGGTAAATCGTGAAAAAATAGAGACTATGGATACGTATAAAGAAATGTATATGGATTACTATAGGAGAATTTTAGGTGGGGACCGTATTTCGGATGAAACTAGATATACTCGGATTCGGCAACATATTTATGGAAAAATAAAGAAAAATATTCGGTCGTCATGTATTGACCTGGATGAACCTTAAAAGCTTCGCTGGTCGCTTCTGACACTCTCCTTTATAAAATTTGTTTTTACCTATAAAAAATTGATTACTTTTTTACAAAAAGTTATCATCTAAAAACTCAAACATGCCGCTCTATTTTGGATTTCCTGTTACCTGCCAAGAGGCATTTCGCCTATTTAGTTTAGATTTTGAACAAGTAAAATGTGATATAATGCAAAAACATAAATTGACTGAAAATATGTACATGGACTGTTATTTTGTAGACCACGCAAATAATTTCTTCAAAAGGGAAAACATGAAAATGAGAGTATTTTATACGGATAAGGGGCAATGTATTGTCGGGTACATAATAGAAAACACGTCTGTTTTTGAAAGGAAATTCGTCAAAGCTAGCGATTTCACAAATATGCTTGAGAAGTTGAGACTTCGTTTCTGGTACGAAATCACAATCATCAATTGTGAGGATAATTTTAACAAGATTACATTGGAACATATGGAAGATGAACCCGAAACAGTTGAAGGTGTTGAACCGTATATCATTGAGTTTAGTAATTAATCGGCATTTGAACTGAGAAAAGGTGTAAAAAATAGCATTTATTTACTTTTTGAAAAATTGATTAACGCCGTTTTTTTATACCATTACTTAAAAGAAAGGATGACTGACCAACCTGGAAACCCACAATATCTGGCTACTATAAATGCACATCCTCGTGATGAATTCATTACGTTTGAGGAAGGACCGCATATTTACACTGTATGTGGAGAGCGTGGCACATATACTTCTGTAACTACTTTTAATCATAGTCACTTCTCGCACTTTGATGCAGATGCTATTATTGATAACATGTTGCGGGGAAAGAAAATGAAGGACCCAACGTACAAATATTATGGTATGACAAAGGAACAAATCAAGGCAGATTGGGATAAGAACCGAGATGCGGCTTCTACTGCAGGAACCAAGATGCACTATGATATTGAATGTTATTTCAATGGAATGACTGTCACAAACGATAGTGTGGAATACCAATATTTCCAGAACTTTCTGAAGGATTTCCCTGAATTGAAGCCATATAGGACAGAGTGGATGGTTTATTATGAGGAACTTAAGATTTCAGGTTCTATTGATATGATATTTGAGAATCCAGATGGAACGATTCAAATCTATGATTGGAAGAGGTGTCAAGAAATTAAGCATGAAGCAGAATTTGGTAAATTTGCTCTAACACCTTGTATCTCACATTTGCCTGATACGAATTTCTGGCATTATGCTCTTCAATTGAATACGTATAAGATGATTTTGGAACATAAATATGGAAAGAAAGTCACTGATTTGTATTTAATTTGTATTCATCCCGATAATGTTTATAAGAACTATCAGCGTATTCAAGTACCTGTTTTAGCCGATGAAATGAAGGATTTAATTGAATTCCGCCGCAATCAAATAGCGAAAAAAGAGGTATAAAAACTTAGCATATTATGTATATAATGAAAAAACCTATAAATATTAAAAACTTTAACCTATATAGACAACCAAAAAATCCTAAGAATCCTATCGTTTATTTTTTTACGTATTTGTATAGATGGACCTTCGTTTACTCGTATAAGATTTATAACATATTTTTCCCCGATAAGCGTCCTAGAATTATTGACCCTGTAAAAAAATATGTGGATGCCAATAAAAATAAACTGTTAGAAACATTTAAAATTACCGATATGAATACGAATATTGAGAAAGTATTTTACAATAAAAAGGAACTCCAAGAGATACTTGTGAACCAAAATAATGAGTTAGAAAAAATATGGAAGACAAGAATATTATTTGAGAATACACCGCGTGGTAATATAATAATGCATTATGATGTTTATAAACAGGGGTTTGCTTATTATTGTGATGCAAATGGTATTCCTTATAATATTTTAAATTCAGTTGCTATGAAATATGTTACCGTATATCATTGCCGTGACTTATTTATGGATAATGAATATTTGGAAAATGAGAAAGAATCACCGCTAATAAAATTATACATTGAACAAGAGAAAGAGGATAAAAAAGACGGGCAAGAAAAACCTTTACCAAAGCTTGATAGTAGCGCATTTGCTAAGTTAAAAAATTATCAAAAATCAGAGTCAAAAACTGATGATAAAAAGGATGAAAAAAAGGAGGCTAAGCCCGAGAAAGAATATAATCGCAATATTTTTGTGAACCTAGGTAGAATTTGTAACTTTAACTTTTTAAATAAACCTGTGAAAAAGAATAAATTAAATGGGTTTTATTCCTCATTATTAGATGGAGTAGCGAGTGAAGGTGAAGTGCAAAATCAGGTTATGAATTATAGTAAATATAAGGAGCTTCTTAAAAAGAAAGCAAATTAGTTTGTTCGTGTTTTAAGCCACTTTAAATACCCCATACTTTTATCCAATTGAAACGACATTCCTAGATGTTCTTTTGCAATCTCATATGACTTTCTCTCTTTCTCAGAAAGAGTTTCTAGATATTGCTCTTGCAAAGATTTTAAAGATTTTAAAGTTTTTAATATTTTTGATGAATCAAGATTTTCCATTCTTTAATAATATACTTAATACGGCATGTTATTAAATCAATTTTTTAATCAACATCCAAATGGTAACTTTTGATTATTACTTTTGACAGTTACAATATCTTGAATTACACATGTATTTGATTTCTTAATTATATGTTCACTTTGACTAACAGGTTTGTAATCGCTTTCTGGTTTTGTATGCAATATATATTTGGGACCATTAAATAAGAATGGGTCTTTATTTGAGCATTCTTTTTTGCAAGGATTTAAACTGAGGTCATGGTGAACGTTACATGCAAGATTTGCATTTTTAATAGCATTTTTCGTTTTATTTGTTATATAATCGCTTTGACGATTTAAATTGCGATTATTATCTGGCTTTACAATACTGTATTTACCAGTAGATATAAAGTATAGTTGTTCTATGTTTGACATGCACTGTAATCTCTCATCAATCATTCCACGCGTAGTAATTACAGATTGTTTAACAACTGCTGGGTCGTTTAAAGATGTAACTGCTGATTGTACTATTATACCCATACTGTAGTTTCCACCATAGCCACGAGCATCCGGTCCGTTCATAGGTGTTCTAGGTAAAGAACGAGAAAGAGATGTTTGTCCTACATATCCTTGACTACGACGAGTACCGTTTAATGAAAACCCTTGTTGACCTACACTCATGTTGTTGTATTGGACTTGTGTTTTTCTTTTTAGTGTTGCTATAGACATATTTTATTGTATATAATAATAAAATATATTTTTATTTATTTATCAATGGTTTATGGGAATTGAATCCAGTAAGTTCCATTGCAGATAAATGTAGTAGATAATGATGATAATGTTATGTTACCACCTACTGTTGGTGTTGTTTCACCACTTGCATATAATGGAGCAACATCGGAAAATACTATTACATCAATACCAGCATTAATAACACGCATATTTACTTCAACACCTAAGCAATTAACTGCTTGTGGATTAGGTAATGTTAAATCTGCATAAGTATTATTAGCTCCCGAAATAAATACATATTGTGAAACTGGTTGCAATTCAAGTGGGTCTGAACCAGTATCATATTGTACTACAGAATAGCTTATACTTGTGGAACCTACTATAGCATTTGCAAATAAACGACCTGTAATATTTACATCATTTGTTACGTTGATAGAATTAAATGATACATCACTGGTAGTATCTAACGATTGGTCTGCACCAGGGCCAGTATCACCTTGAGGACCAGTATCACCTTGAGGGCCTTGTGGACCAGTAGGACCATTATCACCTTGAGGACCAGTATCACCTTGAGGACCTTGTGGACCAGTAGAACCATTATCACCGTTAGGACCTTGTGGACCAGTAGAACCATTATCACCTTTAGGACCTTGTGGACCAGTAAGACCATTATCACCTTTAGGACCGGTAGGACCCATAGTTCCAACACCTTGTGGACCAGTAGGACCCATAGTTCCAACACCTTGTGGACCAGTAGGACCTTGTGGACCTTGAGACCCATCCATACCAGTTAATCCTATAATGGCACTAATAGGTATAGATTCATCAGGATAATTAGCATATAAACGGCCATTAATATTTACATCATTGGTAATATTTAAAGTATTAAATGACACATCACTCGTAGTATCCAATGATTGATTTGCGCCAGGACCAGTGGGTCCTGTATCTCCTGTATCTCCTTGTATTCCTTGCTCTCCATCATTACCTACAGGGCCTTGAACTCCTGCAGGACCTTGAGGACCTAGGTCACCTTTATTCACTATTTTATTCCAATATAAACTGTTTTCTAATGTTATTGAATTATTGCTATCTACGTATTGAAGACATAAGTATAAACTTCCATTACTAGTTACAACATCATATGCGCTATATGAATTGTTTAAATTCCATAATCCTTGGTAGTTAAAACCTTGACCCGCATCTCCTTGATTGCCTTCTGAACCCTGAACTCCTTGATTACCTTGTGGACCCGCATCTCCTTGAGGACCCATTGGTCCAGTATCACCTGTGTTTCCTTCAACTCCTTGGGGGCCTTCAACTCCTTGGGGGCCTTCAACTCCTTGGGGGCCTTCAACTCCTTGGGGGCCTTCAACTCCTTGGGGTCCTTCAACTCCTTGGGGGCCTTCAACTCCTTGTGGGCCTTCAACTCCTTGTGGGCCTTCAACTCCTTGTGGGCCTTGTGGTCCATTTCCTTCTATGGCACTCAAAGGAATACTATTAGTAGGATAATTTGCATATAAATAACCATTTAATGAAATGTCTCCACTAACAAATAAACGCCCGTTTAATGATAAATCTTCTGCAATTATTACAGAATAGTTAGTAGTAGTAATATTAAGAACATTTTTATTTGTATATTGTTCAACAGTTAAATTGCCCTGTACTATTAAATCATTTGTAATTTTTACGCTATTAAATGATACGTCGTTTGTTGTATTTAATGATTGGTTAAAGCTTGGGCCAGTAGGTCCCGTATTACCCGTAACTCCTGTAGCTCCTGTTGCCCCAGTATTTCCTGTGGGTCCTGTACTACCTTGTGGTCCTGTATTACCCGTAACTCCTGTGACTCCTGTTGCACCAGTATTTCCTGTGGGTCCTGATGTACCTTGTGGTCCTGTGAAACCTGTGTCTCCTGTTAGTCCAATAGTATTCGCACCAATTACTTCTTGAATCATCATATGTGCATAATCATTACTGTCTACAATTGTACCAGAAGGTATTTGAATAGCAAATGTGTGACTTCCAGCAGAAATATTTTCTATATTAAAAATACATGGTATTGTCAAATGTATATTATTTGAATTAAATAGTATTGATGAACTAGCAACAGGAGTGCCATCTACTAACAATTTAAAGGTTCTTATTATAACACCCGATGTTGTCCATGCAGTAAAACTAGTACTAATTATTAATGTTCCACCTAATGATGTATAACTAGCTGTCCAATTTGAGATTGTTGCTTGACCAGATATACTTCCAGATGTTGCAACAGCATTATCTAATAATGTAGTAAATTTAATTAAACCACCTGCTGAACCAGTTGGTCCAGTTACACCAGTTATACCAGTAGGTCCAGTGTATCCTGTATATCCAGTAGGACCATCACTTCCAGTAGACCCTGTTACACCAGTAGTTCCTCCACCTTCTATAGCACTTAATGGAATACTGTTTACAGGATAATTAGCAAACAAACGTCCATTAATACTTACATCATTTACAAATGTTTTGTATCCGCCAATATTTTGGGTAGTAATTAAATCAACGTATTGTATTAGCTTGTAAAATTCTATGTTTTTAATAAATCCTCCATTATTAGTAAAAGTCATATCCATATACAATGCTGTTTTGCTTGTTCTCAAAATGGGTCCATAAATCAATACATCATTCTTATAGAAATTAACATTGGTTCCATCATATGTAATGTTAAAAATATCATCTGTAGTATACGATGATCCACCAGAACCCATATATGGAATTAGGTTACCGCTTAATGAAAATTGGAATTCAGTACCTGTAAAATAAAACGCATAATCTATAACATTATATCCTCTATTATTTACTGGGTTTGAGCAAAGTCCTACCATTTGTGCTCCTAATGTTTTACTTCCAACTTTAAATCTCATAGTGACAGGTCCTGTATATCCATTTACTGTGTAAGCATTTTCTGACCAACCAGTTTGATTAACTGAAGTTACTGTTGTATTTGAGTTTGTGAAAGAGAATACTGATGTATTTGTTGCTGTCCAAGTAGAATCTAATGGTATTAATGCTTCTGTTGATGTAGAAGCAGGTCCAGTTGGTCCCGTTACACCATCGTTACCATTGTTACCTTGATTTCCTTGTAATCCACTTGGACCTTGAAGACCTTGTGGTCCCACATTACCTTGAGGGCCCACATCACCTTGAGGGCCAACTTCACCTTGAGGGCCAACTTCACCTTGAGGGCCAACTTCACCTTGAGGGCCAACTTCACCTTGGGGTCCTACGTCACCTTGGGGTCCTACTGGACCTGTATCACCAGTATCACCTTGAGGACCAAGATCACCTTGAGAACCAACATCACCTTGAGGGCCAATATCACCTTGAGGGCCAATATCACCTTGAGGGCCAATATCACCTTGAGGGCCAATATCACCTTGAGGACCAACATCACCTTGAGGACCAACATCACCTTGAGGACCAACATCACCTTGAGGACCCACATCACCTTGAGGGCCCGTGTATCCAGTTGGACCACCACCAATTATAGCAGAAACAGGAATGCTGTTCTCAGGATATATAGCAAATATTCTACCATTTAATGATAGGTCTTCTGCGATAATAATTTCATAATTAGTTGTTGTGATATTTAATACACTTTTATTTGTATATTGTTCAACTGTTAAATTGCCTTTAACTACCAGGTCAGTTGTTATATTTATACTATTAAAAGAAACATCACTTGTTGTATTTAATTCTTGATCTGCTCCCGGTCCAGTATCACCTTGAGGACCTGTATCACCTTGAGGACCTGTATCGCCTGTATCTCCTTGTGGTCCTGTATCTCCTTGAGGACCTGTATCTCCTTGTGGTCCTGTATCTCCTTGAGGACCTGTATCTCCTTGTGGTCCAGTATCTCCTTGTGGTCCTGTATCTCCTTGAGGACCTGTATCTCCTTGAGGACCTGTATCTCCTTGAGGACCTGTATCTCCTTGAGGACCTGTATCTCCTTGAGGACCTGTATCTCCTTGAGGACCTGTATCTCCTTGAGGACCTGTATCACCAGTATCTCCTTGTGGACCAGTATCTCCTTGTGGACCTGTATCACCTTGTGGTCCTGTATCTCCTTGTGGACCTGTATCACCTTGTGGTCCTGTATCTCCTTGTGGACCAGTATCTCCTTGAGGACCTGTATCACCTTGTGGTCCTGTATCTCCTTGTGGTCCAGTATCACCTTTATTAACTATTTTATTCCAATATAACCCGTTATCTAATGTTATTAAACTTATACTATCTACATACTGTGTTGCTAAATATAAACTTCCGTCGTTAGTTACTACATCATAAGCATTATATGAATTATTAGAATTCCATAAACCTTGGTAGTTAAATCCTTGACCATCATTACCTTGAGGTCCAGTATCCCCTTGAGGACCTGTATCTCCTTGAGGACCTGTATCTCCTTGAGGACCTGTATCTCCTTGAGGACCAGTATCACCTTGTGGACCAGTATCACCTTGTGGACCAGTATCACCTTGAGGTCCTGTGTCACCTTGAAGTCCCGTGTCACCTTGAGGACCAGTGTCGCCAGTATCTCCTTGTATTCCTTGTGGGCCTGTGTCGCCTTGTGGACCTGTATCTCCTTGAGGACCTGTATCTCCTTGAGGACCTGTGTCACCTTGTGGACCAGTATCTCCTTGAGGACCTGTGTCACCTTGTGGGCCTGTGTCACCTTGAGGACCTGTATCTCCTTGAGGTCCTGTGTCACCTTGTGGGCCTGTATCTCCTTGAGGTCCTGTGTCACCTTGAGGACCTGTTTCTCCTTGAGGACCTGTATTTCCTGTAGCACCTGTATTTCCTGTAGCACCAGTATTTCCTGTAGGACCAGTATTTCCTGTAGAACCTGTATTTCCTGTAGGACCTGTATTTCCTGTAGGACCTGTGTCACCTTTTATGCCTTGTATGCCTTGTCGTCCTTGAAAGCCTTGCATGCCTTGTGGACCAGTATCACCTTGTGGACCAGTATCACCTTGAGGTCCTGTGTCACCTTGAGGTCCTGTGTCACCTTGAGGTCCTGTGTCACCTTGAGGTCCTGTATCACCTTGAGGACCAGTATCACCTTGAGGACCAGTATCTCCAGTATCGCCTTGAGGACCTGTATTTCCTTGAGGACCTGTATTTCCTGTATTTCCTGTGTTTCCTGTAGGACCTGTATTTCCTTGAGGACCTGTTTTTCCTTGGGGACCTTGTGGACCATTACCTTCTATAGCACTTAATGGAATGCTGTTGTCTGGATAATTTGCATATAAGTAACCATTTAATGATACATCACCGTCCACAAACAATCGCCCGTTTAATGATAAATCTTCTGCTATTATTACTGAATAATTAGTAGTTGTAATATTAAGAATGGTTTGATTTGTATACTGTTCAACAGTTAAATTACCTATAATTGTTATGTCGTTAACAACTATACTATTAAAAGAAACATCACTTGTAGTATTTAATGTCTGATTTGCACCAGGACCCTCTAGACCCTGAGGACCAGTGAAACCTTGAGGACCAGTAGGACCAGTATTGCCTGTGTTACCAGTAGAACCAGTATTGCCTGTGTTACCAGTAGGACCAGTGAAACCTTGAGGACCAGTATTCCCTGTGTTACCAGTAGGACCAGTGAAACCTTGAGGACCAGTATTCCCTGTGTTACCAGTAGGACCAGTATTGCCTGTGTTACCAGTAGGACCAGTATTCCCTGTGTTACCAGTAGGACCAGTAGGACCAGTAGGACCAGTAGGACCAGTAGGACCAGTAGGACCAGTATTCCCTGTGTTACCAGTAGGACCAGTGAAACCTTGAGGACCAGTAGGACCAGTATTCCCTGTGTTACCAGTAGGACCATTATTACCTTGAGCACCATTATCACCTTGAGGACCAATATCTCCTTGAGGTCCAATTATCAACGATTCATCTGTAAGATCTGTTACAAAATGATATGCATTGTTAGGACCAGTTTCACCAAGACCAATACTTCCTACATAACCCATATAGACGTATAAATGTCCTCCTGTCACTAATGCAAATTGTCCAACATTATTAGGGTTTCCAATAGGTAATGCAGATACTATATTTGCAGTTGCAAATACGGAAAATCCAAAACCCGCATCACCTTGTGGACCAGTATTGCCTGTTGAACCAGTAGGACCAGTATTGCCAGTAGGACCAGTAGGACCAGTATTGCCAGTAGGACCAGTATTGCCTGTGTTACCAGTAGAACCAGTATCTCCTTGTGGACCAGTATCACCTTGTGGACCAGTAGGACCAGTATTGCCTTGTGGACCAGTATTGCCTGTGTTACCAGTATTGCCTGTATCTCCTTGTGGACCAGTATCACCTTGTGGACCAGTATTGCCTGTGTTACCAGTATTGCCTGTGTTACCAGTAGGACCAGTATTGCCAGTATCACCTTGAGGACCATTAGTACCATTGAATCCAGGTGGACCTTGAACACCTTGAACACCTTGTATTCCTTGTACACCTTGAACACCTTGTGGTCCGGATTCAGATGAAGAACCTCCATTTGCTGCACCACTTCCAGTAAATAATATTGCCTTTTGTTTTCCACTATCATTGTCTATTCCCAAATAAACCCATGTTGGAACTGCTACTAATGTTGGTGCGATTTTTGTATAATTACTCAGACTATCTGTTGATAAATACAAAAAATCTCCTTTTACATAAGATGAAAAATCTAATCCTGAAAAATATTTGGATAAATCAGTATAGTATGTCCCATATGCTTTAAACTCAAAATTATCTATAGTTATTGAATTTCCACCAGTATCTGTACCCAAAGAAATACTGGTTACTATTCCAATAACATATTTGGCATTAGATGTATTTGATTTTTTATATTTACCATTACTTGTATCTAACCAAATTGGGTCGCCTACATGTAATCCATGATTTACTTGATATACAGTAACGTGTTGTCTAGCAGTATTAAAAAATGAAAATCTGGTAATCATATCTACTGGTAATTTCGCTAATGAACCATCAAACCCATCTATAGGAAATATTAAAGGCTGTCCGTCTTCATTTACCTCAAATGCAACAAAAAGCGAAAAACTAGCTGGGACACCATAATTTCCTGTATTATCTATATTTAAACAATAATTATCTACGTCCTCTAATGAAAATGTACACGTACCATTCTGGTTTAACTGTTTATCATAAATTCTCCATGCTAAACCACCTGATGTTGCTATCCAATGACCAATTTTTATATCATTAATTGTATACTGATATGTGCTTGTTAAATCATTTTGAATATATGTCGGTGATGATGAATATGTGAAAGGTGCATTCCATGTAAAATTTCCGTTATTTGATGTACCAATGCTTGCTAAACCAGCACCCAAAGATAACTGAACGCAAACGGGAAATACATTATTAAATGTTGACATATATATTATAAAATAACATGGTATTTTATTTTATAACTAGATTTGTATATTTTTGATTGGTGTTTTGTTATCCTTTATTTTTAATTGAAATCAAAGTAATATGTAGCTAAACATACAACACCGACTTTCTTATTAGTATCATCTGATGTGTTAACCTTAAGATTTTGGCCAGTTATTGATGAATATGCTGCGTCAAAGAACATTGTCTTCTTATCCGTTTTTAATTGGTAATTATTTTTTAATGGTATTAATTTTGATAAATCTGCTGTGGGTTTTGTATAAGGCTTGTTGTCCTTATTTCCATTTATATTATTTGTTGAACCAATCACTACTTCAGTATATTTTGCTTCAGTAAAAACAACGCATACATTATCACCACTCCAATTTTGACGTTCAGTCCATGAAGCAAAAGTAGTAATTCCAGTTTTATCAGACTTTGTACTTGTTACTGCGTATTCTTTCCAACAAGCAGTTGGATTTTTTATTGTTTTACCTTTACTTTCAATATATATATTTTGGCGGGCGGGTGTTGAAGAAGTAAAAGGGCTATTATTAGAAAAATATATGTTATAATCATCTGGTGAAAAATTATGGTAAAGATAAATTATTGGTAAATCAGCTTCTCCAAAAGGGGACTTGTATTTATCAGGAAAATAATAGTATACATTTATAAAATTTTTGGGCTTTTTTGATGGTACTGTTTTATTCATTAAAGAACCATATTTACTATTCTCTGCGAGAATAGGTTTGGATTCTTTGGATTCTCCCATGTTATTGACATCTACGAATTTATTTGGTACAGCGTCTCCTGTGGGTGCTTTCGTAGTTGGGTCAGGTTTTGCACTTTCAGCCCCCTCATAAATATTACGAGACCCGAATAATATCAATAACCCAAAGAAAATGATTAACAATAAAATTACAACGATTCTAATTTTGCTGGCTTTCATTTATAATCGTATAAAATATGATTATAAATTATTTTGTACTTTTCTAAACTTAACAAATGCTTGATTGAAAAGTCAAGTAAAGATTTGCTAAATTCAAATAAACATTGCTACCTTGAGCAACTTCAGATGCACCAGCAGCGAATGGAGCCGACGATAACGCACTATAAGCAACGCCAATTGAAATAACATTACCAGTATATGTTCCTGGTGTTACTGTTATTGTACTTGGAGCAACAGAACTAGATGATCCTGTAGTAACTGAAACTGTGTTAAGAGATCTAACAGTGGATATAGTAATATCAGATGGAGCAGGATCTGCTGGAGCTTTATAACAAATTACTCCAGAATTATTAGGTGCAAGAGTACTTACACCCGATAATGGTCCGACTCCCCATGTTTGATTAAAATTCCATGTAACAAGCGGATTAGGTGTAGCCAAAATCGTTACAGCATTAGATGTTGCAAATTCTTTGTATGCAGTAATCGGTATTAAATTAGTGCTTGATAACACATTAGTAATATTGGTATTTTCAATATAAATACTATTAGGTGTTGATTTATTGAAATATACATTGAATGCCGAAGATAAGTTATGGGATATATCTGATAATACTAATGAGGACGCAGCAGCGTTATTTGAAATGCTGTAATATAATTGCAAAACAAAAGTTTGTGTATTTCCATTACCGCCGCCCCCACCTCCACCACTAGAACCAGCAGGACCACGAGCACCTTGAGGACCAGTGTAACCTTGAGGACCAGATGTACCTTGTGTTCCTGCAGTACCTTGTGTTCCTGCTGTACCTTGAGGACCAGTGTAACCTTGAGGACCAGCACTACCATTTCCACCACTACCAGAACCTGTCGGACCCGTTGGACCTTGTGGACCTTGACTACCTCCACCTCCACCTCCACCACCTCCACAACTACCATAACAAAATCCTGGAGGACCCTGTATACCTGGTGTTCCAGCAGGCCCTTGTGGACCATGATGTCCTCTAGGTCCTTTGGGACCAGTACATCCATGATGACCTCTTGACCCTTTACGACCAGATAATCCAATAGGTCCTTGTGGACCAATTCCTGTATCGCCTTTAGGTCCTTGTGATCCAGTATTTCCTGTATTTCCAGTGGGTCCAGTATTTCCTGTGGGTCCAGTATTTCCTGTTACACCAGTAGCACCAGTTACGCCAGTAGCACCAGTATCACCAGTTGCTCCCATATCACCCATTTCTCCTGTTGGACCAGTATAACCAGTATAACCTGTATAACCTGTTTTACCTCTAATTCCTATTAAACCCTGTGGACCAATTTGTCCTTGAGGTCCTGTGTTACCAGTGGGTCCACTTCTTCCAAGACGACCATCTGCACCAGTATTCCCCGTATACCCAGTATTACCAGTAGGACCCGTGTAACCAGTATAACCGGTGTAACCAGTATAACCAGTAGTTCCAGTATAACCGGTGTAACCAGTATATCCAGTAGTTCCCTGGGGACCTGTCATACCTGTCCATCCTTCCAATAATGGATATACAATAATATTATTAATTCTACTATTAAATGTTGATAATTGAAAATAAGGATAACATACCGAAAATGAATCTTCTCTCTCTACAGGTTCGTTAATAATTAATCCATTTTTTAAATATGTAACATAGTTCTGTGTAATATTCAATGTTAACACATCGTGAGATGATATTGATATATTAGTATTTAATGGAGGTTGACCTTGATAAATCAAGTATAATATAGTTGAAGAATCAATAAAAAACCCATAATAGCATAAAGAATTATTAAATGAAATACCTGCAGTTATTGAGTCTGTATTTTCTCCTATAGAAAATGATAATGTTAGAGTAGTATATGATTCATATGTTGATACTGTATCAACGCCTGAGTAACTAGTTTTTAAAATTGAATTACTACTGGGGAATATAATATCATCTGGCGTTTTTGTGTATAATGTAAACAATCCAGAACCATATTGACCGGTCATACCAGTTGACCCTTGTGGGCCTGTATTACCTGTGTTGCCAGTAGGACCAGTATTTCCTGTATTGCCGGTAGGACCAGTATTGCCGGTAGGACCAGTATTGCCGGTTGAACCTGTATTGCCGGTAGGACCAGTGTTACCTGTAGGACCTGTTTTACCTGTTTTACCTGTGTTACCAGTAGGACCAGTATTGCCGGTGTTACCAGTAGGACCAGTATTTCCTGTAGGACCAGTATTGCCAGTTGAACCTGTAGGACCAGTATTGCCAGTTGAACCTGTATTACCAGTATTTCCTGTAGGACCAGTTGAACCTGTGTTACCAGTTGAACCTGTATTACCGGTATCACCAGTAGGGCCTGTTTTACCTGTTTTACCTGTAGGACCAGTAGGACCGGTATTACCGGTATTACCTGTAGGACCAGTATTACCTGTAGGACCTGTGTTACCTGTAGGACCAGTAGGACCGGTATTACCGGTATTACCTGTAGGACCAGTATTACCTGTAGGACCTGTGTTACCTGTAGGACCTGTGTTACCTGTAGGACCTGTGTTACCTGTAGGACCAGTATTACCTGTAGGACCAGTTGAACCTGTGTTCCCGGTATTACCAGTTGAACCTGTAGGACCAGTATTACCTGTGTTACCTGTAGGACCAGTATTACCTGTATTCCCGGTATTACCAGTATTACCTGTATTTCCTGTAGGACCAGTTGAACCTGTGTTACCTGTAGGACCAGTATTGCCAGTATTACCTGTATTTCCTGTAGGACCAGTTGAACCTGTGTTACCTGTAGGACCAGTATTGCCGGTATCACCAGTAGGACCGGTTTTACCTGTTTTACCTGTGTTGCCAGTAGGACCGGTATTACCTGTGTTACCCGTAGGGCCAGTATTGCCAGTAGGACCCGTATTACCTGTGTTACCGGTTGAACCTGTGTTACCTGTAGGACCAGTATTGCCTGTGTTACCTGTAGGACCAGTATTGCCTGTGTTACCTGTAGGACCAGTATTGCCTGTGTTACCTGTAGGGCCTGTTTTACCTGTTTTACCTGTGTTGCCAGTAGGACCAGTATTACCTGTGTTACCTGTAGGACCAGTATTCCCAGTAGGACCAGTTGAACCTGTAGTACCAGTTGAACCTGTATTCCCGGTAAAACCAGTATTGCCTGTGTTACCTGTAGGACCAGTATTACCAGTTGAACCTGTATTACCAGTTGAACCTGTATTCCCGGTAAAACCAGTAGGACCAGTAGAACCAGTAAAACCAGTATTGCCGGTAGAACCAGTATTACCTGTGTTACCAGTAGGACCAGTATTGCCTGTGCTACCCGTTGAACCAGTAAATCCTTCTATGTAAGGATATATTCCAATATTAGATATATTATTATTCATATTCGCTAATTGAAAATATGCAGAGAATGGTTGCTTAGAATCGGTACGAGCAGATTGATTTATAACAACACCGTTTTTAAAAAATATTGCTTCACTATTGGTAATGGTTATTCTATAAACATCAGAATATAATGCTAAAACATTTAATGGTATTGTTACTAATTGATTACTGATATTAGTAGTAATTATAGATAAATAATTAGTTGAATTAGTTGAGAATGCATAATATAAAGACCCTCCTTTATCAAATGTTATTCCTGCAGATACTGAGCTAAGTAACCCTTGTAATGAAAATGTTAAACTAATTGTATTATATGACTCATTAGTTATAACAACACCAGGTGAAGAAGTTATTTCTGTTTTTAATATAGAATTACTAGTAGGAAATATAATATCATTAGATGAGTTAAATGCAGGAATTAATGTGAATAATGCGGGGCCTTTTGCACCAATTGGTCCTTGTGGTCCTTGTGGGCCATAATTACCAATAGGACCTTGTGGACCAGTATCACCCGGACCTGCAACAAAACAACTAGCACTTGCATCCCTAGAAGTATTCACATCAAACCATACGCTTGGTTGTCTAGTTGCCAATGCATTTACTTGTGATAATTTTCTTAAAGCAGTGTAATCACTAGAAGACATATATTAATTACTATATTTAATAAGCCGAAAATAAAAAATGAGAAAGGAAAAAACAGATCCAAAATTAAACGAGACTATATTTACTAAATCCACATTTAAATGAGATAAAAAATCAGATATAATCTATATACTACTAGTAAACAAATGGATAACTTAGATTTAGATATAAATAACTATACATTCACTGATCTTGAAAAGTTTTTCCAGTTAAAACCTAAGTCAAAATATACCGCAGCAGATATTGAAGATAAAGAATATAAAATACGTGAGCAATTATTAAAAAGTGGTCACATCAATAAGCGTTTCAAAACAGACCTTATTGAATTTTTGACAAAGGCTAAACAATGGTTAACTTTGGTAAAATGCGGCGTAACCGCGAAAGAAAACCAACCCACATCCATACCAAAAAACTATAAATTAGATACATTGGATACACCTTTATCCAAAGAGCCGCCATCAAGAACAGATGAATTAATAAACCGACCCGAACGCCAGTTTGTTTACTCAAATCCTAGTGAATTCTTTCCCGGAACATTAAATCCACTAAATACAAGAGTTATTACCAAAACATTAAACATTGATACTCGCTTTCGTGATAATCTCTATACTAGTCAAAGCTCAGATTTTAATATGAATATTCCCAATAAATTAAATAAAGTTGTATCTATGCAGCTATCTTCCATTGAACTACCTATTGTTTTTTATAATATATCAGAGAGTTTTGGTAATAATTATCTGTATATTAGTGTAAATTATAACACATTTGATTACAGTAAAACAGGAATTTCGGAAGAGAAATTCCTTATTGTTCCAGATGGAAATTATAATGCAAAAGGTCTAATAAATACTATAAATAATTTACTTTCTCCATTGGACCCCAGTGGTAACTTAATTGACCCACACGATCCATTCTCTTATATTGAATTAGAATTAGATATTGATAATAATAATTCGGGTACTGGGAAAGTAACTATTCGTATTTCAGAAAGTCATTCCAGTTTTTATAATTTTATTAATTTGGATTTCACCAAAAATAGAAATGGTACGTCAGATACGACGTTTTTATTTTCAAAAATAGGTTGGAATCTAGGTTTTATTAAACCAAAATATGAAGGTGCTAAGACATATGTTGCAGATACTATATTTGAAATGTCTACTATTCGTTATATTTATTTAGCTGTAGATGATTTCAATAATAATGCAAATAACCAGTTTATTAGTATCTTTAATAAATCTATATTGAATCCTAATATTTTGGCTCGCATTTCTATTAAAGATGCGTTTTTCGGGTCAGTTCAAGAAAATAACTTTAATATTATTACTGAGCCACGCCAATATTTTGGCCCTGTAGATATTCAACGTCTACGTATTCAAATATATGATGAATATGGTCGTATCTTAAATATGAATAATTCTAATTACTCTTTCTGTTTAGACTTTAAAATGATGTATGACATGTAGAAATAATGTCTTTTTATATTATATAAAAAGACATGCCATATAGAAGCCGAAAAGTGAGAGGAAAAGCTTGTTACCGTGTTACAAATAAAGATAATAAAAAAGTATTTGCGAAATGTGCTAGTAAAGAAAACGCCAAGAAACAGATGAAATTATTACGTGCTATTCAATTTAATAAAAATTTTAAACCCAATGGATCACGTAGTGGAAAGCGTATTGGAACACGTAAAAATCGTAAATAAAAGATTACTATTTACCTGAATCGTTGTTTAAATAAACGGATTTGGCAATATTTTTGAGTACACGTTTCTCTGTTTTATCAGAATCTTCGGATGCACCCATTACATTTCTCATCATTTGCAAACAATCTTCATATTGCGGCGAACATACATTATTAAACTCAGGGTGGTCCTTTATGTATTCCGATAACTTTTTGATTTTATTATTAGAAATCCGAGTGATAGCATTTTTCATTCTTTTAGATTCAGAACCAGACTCTCTTACCCATCCTTCATCATCCTTGATATGTAATGTTTCCCTCTTAGTATCTGTGCAATGAACAGGTCTATTATTCACATCGCAATTTTCTAGGCCTCTTTGAAAGATATTTGTGATAGCCTCTACTAGACCGTGCTCTTTTGCACAAAAAAGGTCAGAATCCTCTATTTTAAGTGTATTAATAAATTCACCTAAGGTAATAGCGTTTTTACAATCTTCATTTAAAAATACATTGATATTAAAAGTTTTATTATTTTCTAGTTTCTCAATATTGTTGTTTATAATCATGCTATTTGTATTGGTAGTAGTCTGTTTTAATTGCTTATTTTCTTCCAATAATTGCTGGTTTTGTTTCATTAAATATTGACATATTTCTTTACTTTGCTCAATAAGTGATGTATTTTGCTCTATAATAGCATTCGTTGCTGGTACCAAAGAATTAGTAACAGTTACTAATGTATTTGATATTGCTTTCTTTCTCTTTCCTTGTGTTGGACGTTCACCATTCTCCCATAAATTCTGTAACTCCATATATTTGCTTATCTCATCATCCGAATCATCCACCGTAATATCTCCACCTAATGTAGTTTTAATTTTATGTGCTACCCTCGGATTTGAAAAATAAATGCATCCTTTGAGAAACCCTGTTATGTAATCTTCACCAAAAATATGGTATTTACAACTCATTAATTTCAAATTTGTGATAATATTATCGTCCCAGTTCTCATAGAAATAAGTGAATTTACGAATTCTTTTAGTTTCCATTATACTATCTATTCAGAAATTATTTTATATAGTTTTACGCAAAATCATTTCGGCACAGAAGTCACTTCTGTGCTTCTGTGCCCACTAGATAAGGATACAATATATAATATTTTTTTATTATCATATAACGAGCGAATTGTTTATTTATAATTTCGGCACAGAAGTTTTCCTAAAGTGTGCCACAACTTCTGTGCACTTTTGGGCCCCGAATTATGCTAACAAATTATGCAGTAGTGTTTTTATGGATTTTTCGTGTTTTGCAGCATGCCAGTCACCCGAGACCTTTTTTATAAAACTATTTTAAGAAATAAAAAATGGACAACAAAACCTTGTCCATTTTAAAATTCGCCTCCGACTTTCTTGTTTTATTCTTCTGTTTTAAACTCAAAAATTAGAAGTCATTATTTTGTATTTATAATATATATAGAATGCCTTGTTCATTAAGTTGTGGTGTTTCAGCCGTTTTTTTAATTGGAATGATTTATATGAATTATGCTACTTATGATAGCAATATTATTGTTAATTATAAGAAACAATTACCCGAAAATTTAGTGGGAATCTATAATAATATAGTTGATGAGAGAACACGTATTTATTATTTTGGGTATGCATTGGGGGTTATTCTTTCTCTAATTATCATATTTTATAATACGCAAATCCGTAAAAATCGTTTCTCAACATTAACTTTAGTTTCAATGGTAGTAGCGATTTCATTCGTTACCAATTACTTTTATTATGTTCTTTCTCCAAAATCAGATTGGATGTTGAATCATATTAAGACACCTGAACAAACAAAAGCTTGGTTAGGAATGTACCGAGGAATGCAAGTATATTATCATACAGGATTAGTATTAGGAATTTTTGCAGTTGGAACATTTGCATTTGCATTTAGATATTAATAAAATATTTTCATAATATAAGATACTATGAAAATATTAGATGACACATATTATGGTGGGTTAATATGCCATGTAAATTACAATAAGGAACCGCCGTTTAAATTATTCATGAAAATGGTAAATAATCCTAGTTGTAGAATAAGTAAAATTTCATATTCATCATTAAAAGGTTTTATATTAAAACTAGATATTGATAGACCATCAAATTTAGATAACCTTGATGAAATAGCACCATTTTTAGGTTTAAATATAGAGAAAACAGAATACAATGTTCCTGTTTTTACTTTGGTTATTAAATTAGTTGTATTGAGTAGGACTGAAACCAATATGACAAAATACATTTCATTAGATGAAAAGCAATTTAATAAACAAACCGATATTTATTCAGATTTTGAGAAAGAGGCTAAGACTCAAAGCGAAATCTATAAAAATACAATTAATAAGGGAGACCCTGTATGTCCATCTTTGGTGGCGATAGCAAAAATTACCGATAAAACAGTATCATTAGAATTTTTGAAACTATTGAAAAAAAAATGTGGTTCTATTACCGAATCAGAAAATATGATTTCTTATATTATTAAAGAATTAGAAAATAATTCATCTTACCAATTAGGCGTTATTGTAATGGAATCTGCTACTGAATATAAAACAGTAGATGCTTTTTTTAAGGGTATATCAAAAGAAAGTCAATATAATATTCTATGCAAGTTAATATTTATGATAATAAGATTAGTGAATGAAACAGGATATATTCATTGTGATTTACATTTAAACAATGCTATGGTAAAATACAATGATGATAGTAAAATAGTTATGCGTTTAATAGATTTTGGAAGAGTCGTATATATATACGAAAAAAAACTAAAAGAATTAATTATACAAAATTTAACTACAAAACTATGGTATATTATTTATGCTGAAAAAAATTATAATAAGTCAAAAGGATTTGGTGATTTTTCAAGGGTAGAAAAATATGTTCATGCAATAGAAGATATTGATGGGACATTAGTGGAAATAACTAATCAATTAATAGATTATGCGAAATTTCCAAATACAATAAATAGTGACTGCTATAGATTAATACAAAATTATGATCCAAGTAAAGAGGATTTATTACCTTTTGATGAAGAATTAAAAAAGAAAATGGTAAAAGATTTGAATTACGAATTAACAAAGTTAGATCATGCTATTAATTCAAAAAATATTCGTAAAACTAAAAAATGTGAACAAATAATGCATTTTATAGATTACTGCAATAATAAAATACCTGAGTTAAAAGAAATCTGTAAGAGGAGACCAGGGTGTAAAATAGACAATGATCCTGATATAAGAATCCTTGAAACAAAATTAAAAATGTATGAAGTTAAGTTACAAGAAGAAGATTGTGAAAATTTATTTGCAAATAGAAACGAACCAGAGAGAGTGATTGTTGGCGAGCCGGAGGTTGCGGTAAATCGTAATATTGATGAAGCACAGGGTAACATTGCAGAGATTCCTCAAAAAGAAACACGACGCGAAAGGCGTAAACGAGAAGGAAATCTGTTAAAACTAAAAGAAGAACAAGAAAAACAAGAAAAACTAAAAGAAGAACAAGACCAAGAGAAACTACGACAAAAAGAAAAAGAAAAGCGACCATGGTATCGTTTATGGGGAGGTAACCAGAAAAAAAATAAAACATTAAATAAAAAGAAGAAGAGGAGCAAAGTCAAGTCGGAAAAGAGATATTAATTATTAATATAATATAAATAGAAACTAGCATTATTTTCTATTGATAATCAATAATTATATGAATGAATTAAGTGAGGAACAGCAGATTATATTGAAAAATGTTGTAGATGGCCATAATGTTATAGTAGATTCTTGTGCTGGAACTGGGAAAACAACGTTGATTTTATCGGTGGCAAAAGCATTAGTAACGTCTCAATTATTACAAATGACATATAATTCTATGTTGCGATTTGAAGTGAAAGACCGTGTAAAGAAAGCGGGAATAACCAATATGAAAGTTCATACATTTCATAGTCTAGCTGTGCGTTATTATTTATCTACAGCACATACGGATACTGGAATTCGCTATATTATACATAAAGATTTGCCACCAACTGAGAAATTACCAAAGTTTGATGTTTTTGTATTGGATGAGGCACAAGATATGACATTTTTATATTTTCAATTGATGGCGAAAGTTGCAAGAGATTCGGGGAATTCTATTCAATTATTGATTTTGGGTGATTATATGCAGGGTTTATATGAGTTCAAGGGTGCGGATATTCGTTTCTTGACATTTGCAGATATTTTATGGGAGGGATTCGCATATTTGAAGACACAAGAGTTTAAGCTCTGTACTATGAAAATGTCGTACCGAATAACAAATCAAATGTGTAAATTTGTTAATGAGGTGATGTTGGGAGAAAATCGTATGGAGGCATGCAGGGATGGTGCGCCAGTAACATATATTAGACAATCACGGTCTAATATAGAGAAAATAGTTGCAGTTGAAATATGTAAATTAATAGAACAAGGGGCCTTACCCGAGGATATTTTTGTATTAGGTGCATCAGTAAAGGGTGCGAATAGTAATATTCGGCAATTAGAAAATATATTGGTTGAGCGTGGAATACCTTGCCATGTGCCTATGTTGGAAACTGATAAAATAGATGAGCGAGTAATAGGGAAAAAGGTTGTTTTTTCAACTTTCCATTGTGTGAAAGGTCGCCAGCGTAAATATGTATTTATAGTGAATTTTGACCAATCCTATTTTAAATTTTATGCGAGAACTTTAAAAAGAGATATATGCCCAAATACGATTTATGTTGGAACAACAAGAGCAACACATGGTCTCTATGTTTTAGAGAGCGATAACTACCGTAGTGACAGACCATTGGAATTTTTGAAAAAAAATCATATTGAGATGAAACAATGCGATTATATAACGTTTCGTGGTCATCATAAAAGTATTTTTGAGGATGATGAAGATGAGATTAGAGACGCACTTTTTACAAATAAGCATAATTTAACACCAACTGAATTAATAAAGTTTATCCCAGAATCTATAATTGAGGATATATCAGAAATATTGGACCGTGTTTTTATATCTGAAAATAGACAGATTGCGGAAATAGATATACCAAGTATTATAGAAACAAGAAAGGGATTTTTTGAGGAGGTAAGTGATTTAAATGGAATAGCTATACCATGTATTTATTATGATTATTTAACTGAGAAATGGTCGGGCTCTCGTGAGAATTCTAATATATTGTTGAATATCATATCAACTTGCGTAGATAATATGAAGCCTAATGAGCATAAATACTTAAAAAATATAGTAGATGAACTACCCGAAAAAATAGAGACTATAAATGATTATCTATTTATAGCCAATTTAAGCGTGGCTGTTCAAGAAACCCTTTATTTTAAGTTAAAACAAATAGACCGTGATGAATATAATTGGTTGAGTCAAAGCATGATTACAAGCTGCACAGAAAGATTAGATAATGTGATAGGTAATGAATGTGCAAATATTGTTCCACGTATTGAAGAAACAATAATTCATCAAAGTGATGAGAAAGCTCATGCACAAATAGATGAGTTTTTGGCACCCCATTTTGGTAAGGATGTTAAATTCCGTTTTACGGCACGGACAGATTTGATAACACCAGAAACAGTTTGGGAAATGAAATGCACAAGCAAAATATCTATAGACCATATGTTGCAAGTAATTATTTATGAGTGGCTATGGAGAATGCGGTCTTCATTAGATGCGCAAGCATCAGATGAAAAAGTATTTAAAATTTTTAATATAAGAACAAATGAATTAATGCGATTAGATGCTAGTATGGATGACCTAAACACAATTATGTTAGCATTATTACGGGGTAAATTTCAGAAACCAGAACTAAAAGTAGATGATGAATTTATATCAGACTGTAAGAACTATTTGGCTAAATTATGCGCTTGAATTGGCGGGCTTAGAGATAAACTTTTGAATGCACTCATAAATCTTGGCAGACTCAGCAATGCTGAATGTTCCACGTTGTTGAGCAACGCCTAAAAAAGAGACAATAATATTGAGAGCCATATTCTCATCAGTGACTTCAATGTCGGTTAAACGGACTTGGTTTTGTGCGGTGTCAGGAACGGATGTAGGAACGGTGCCAGTCTCTTCACTAAGGGTAATGTTATCCATTATAATATAAAAAACGAGAATATATTTATATGCTTTCCGCGCTACATTTTATTTTTATGAACAAAACAAAAGGGTGAATTCTTTGTCTTTTTTTTACAGAACTCACCATTTTGAAGCTGTTTACCACATACATATTCATAACAACCATTCTTAATCTTCTTTTTATTGGAATTCCAAAGCCTGGATGCTTCATCAAAGTCAATATTGACTTCAAATTCGGCTCTAGTAGTTTGACTACGAGTTTGCATGGTTATTATATTTGAATAACATGAAGAATTAATGATGTTATTCAATTTTTTATTTTCTGCTCTTTCTTGATTTTCTGCCACCTTTCTTTAACTTTCTGCTCTTTCTGGACTTTTTACCTCCCTTTTTAGTTTTCTTTGATTTTTTACTGCGTTTTCCACCAGTACTACTGCACTTTGGTTTTCTCATGCACCCGGGTGGGCACTTAGCACGTCTAGTTTTTTTAGATGGAGGGAATGTTAATTCAGGGCTAATTTCCATAGGCTCGGGTTCTGTTTCAGGTATAGGAACATTTTCATTTTCCATAGAGGGCTCGGGTTGAGGAGAAGACTCTTGTACCATAGGTTCTTCTGCTTCTTGACTATTTAACATTTCATCAGCATTTTGTGATACATCCATATTTTCATTATTAACAGGCTCAGTGGAAACATCCATCATATTTTCCTCCTCCTCTTTTTTCTCTTGAATAATAGGTTCTGCCATTTCTATATAATATTGACAGAAAATAAAGTATTTTTGGTATGCTAAATAAAAAATATAATAATACATTAAACAAATAAAGACACTAACAATCAATAAGTATCTCGGCAAATAGGACATTTGCTACATTTTTCAGCGCAATCTGTGCAAATTGTATGACAACAACCAGGGACTTTTAGTTTTACAGAATCAATTACTTCGTAGCAAACAGGACAATCATCTTTGGTATCGCATTGACTGTACAATTCTCTAAACTTCTTCTGCATTCTTTCTTCCATGCTTCTATATTTTTCTTCCATGTTTCTCCTATCTATACGCATTCTGCGTCGCAGGACATCATATAGTTCTGATTTTTCTTGATACATTGTGTTAATTGTATTGATATTAGCAACTAATTCTGCGTTTTCAGATTCTAATTGTTGGCATTTCTTCTCAAATTGCTGTTTTGTGGATATTGAAACGGGAAATGGGATGTGTGATTTGTGATATATAACATCAATTTTGAAGTTGATGTCAAACGTATGCAGATCATTTGGACAATATCCATTCGCAATCATAGAGGATGTAATCTTTTCACCCGAACTATTAGTGTACCAATAGTCGTCAATATCTGTATATGATTGAGTTTTGTTTCCAATTTTTAAATTATATTTTTTAAAGTAGTCGCGAAATTGGGTTTTAAATGTTCTGATTGTCGGAAGATCCTGAGGCTGTCTAACAGGCCCCGCAGGAGTAACAGTTCCATCTTCATCTATAGTGAATACGTCAACGTAGTATGATACAATATTTCTGGGGAAAGTAAGCGTATATACATGGTCAAACCTATTTTTTGTTAGTGTTTTGGATTCAAGAGTATACTCTTTCAGATCAGGGTAAAAGTTTTCTGTAAGAGTATCAAAGAATTCTGCGAATGATTTTTGAAATTGTTGGTCACGAGTAGGCTTGGGCATTGTTGATGATGTTGATTTTTAAGCTATTGTTTAGAATAATGAAAAGGAATCAATTTTTTACCGTTTTAATGTTTTTTGTTTTTTAGATGGTTTTTTGTCATTTTTCTTAGCAGATTTTTTTGATTTTTTATTCTTACGTGTTTTGCGTTTTCCGCCGCTATTTACTGGTATTATTGTAATTTTATTATCTATTGTGTATTTACCGTTATTATAATTATGCCATTTTTGATTTTTATTAAGATGAATAGGTATTTCCGGAGTAGTTGTATAAAAATATGCAAGTAAGAGATAATCGTCTCCATCTCTTTGATTAAATTCCCAACGAAATCCTTTTTTAACACATTTTAAATTTAAAATATAATAGATTTTGCCATTTCCATTACGACCTTCATAGTATATTATCCCTTTTTTATTGGGTATAAAATAAAGCGTTTCACTATTAAATCTTTTCATTATAACGTGTGAAAATGTGTCTTTATTCTGGGTAATATTTTTATCACAAATATTTGACTGTACTGGTTTTGTTGCAATTGGTTCTGGTTCTGGTTCTGGTGCTGGTTCTGGTTCTGGTGCTGGTTCTGGTCCTGGGGTTACTGGTGCATTACTAATTCCAATGCTAGATCCTACAGTATTAACAACACTACTACCTACATTACCAACCGTACTACCTATATATCCAATACCACTACCTATATTACTAAAAATTCCATTCATATTATATATACATTATACTAAGATTAAACTACCCTTTCTAAACCATATAATTCTTCCAACGCAATAAATCGTTTAATATATTTATCTATAATTCCATAGAAAACATCATAAGTCAAATTAGGATGTAATTTCTCAGGAGTCATAGTAACAGAACAACCACCGGATTCCAACATAGAAACATCAAATTTATTAAGCTTTTTATAGAAACAATAGTATATTATTTTTTCTAGATTCTCCATATTCTCTGGTAAAACATGAAAATGAAATGATAATTTAGATGGTGGTATACCGAAATATAAACAATTATCAACTATATATTCAAAATCTTCAATATTAATCTTTCCCATAGTATCCGATAAACAGAGTTCATTAAAATCATATTTTTCATGATAATGTAATATTTCTTTTAATACAAAATCATTATCTATTTTCCCAACAATTGGGCAATAGTTAAAGCAAGAAATATATAATTTTGTTTTGTATATATGTGGTTGTCTAAACCATCTAGTAAAGATAAGTTCAAAATCATTTTTAGTTTCTTGAATAGAGCACTTTGCATTTCTTATTTGGAATTGCTCAGATACTGATGTTATAAATGAGAAATTTTTGATATTATTTTCAAAAGCATAGAATAGTTTTTTCATAGATGGTATAAGAACATATACATCGGTATTAATATTTTTACTGGCATATGTGTGCAGTTCTATAGTATCATTCATAATTGGTAGGAGTTTTGGATTTACCAGTGAACCAACTTCTATTTTTGGCGGATTGAATGCATGAATAATATTTTTAAAAATTTCTTTCTTATTATTAGTAGTGTACCAATATTTTGAGGCATTCTGAATACCATCTCTTAGAGAAACATCAAATAATATAGGATTAATTATTTTATAAATAGTGGCTTTTTTGGGACATGCTAATATATTTTTAAGGATTTGGGTGGCCGATTTCATTTCTAAATACAGATATTAAATTTCTAAATAGATTTTGTATTTTATTAAAGTTATGTGAAAATTGTGCCAGAAAAATCATGATCTGGTACAAAAAATTGAAAACTTTTTGTTGTACATTGATAATCGTTATCAAACTCACGAACACTATTTATTAACGAAGAATGTCCTGCAATTACTGCCGTAAACCCGGTCACTTCAAGAAAACTTGCCCCAAGCTCTTGAACAAACCAGTAGACCCTGCCTACGAATCAGCCATGAAGAAGGGGCTCTTTGAGCCTCTTACCAAAGAGGAAGAGCGTGCTGTTAGTGCCCACAACAGAGCTCGTCTCTATGCGGCGGAGCATCGCAAGGCGTTTTTGGAGAGGGAACAGCATCGTAAAAAGCCAGGTGAAGACCAAGGTGCCTATATGTTTAGGTGCTTTAAGCGAAAAAGAGATGCCAGAACTGTAGCAAGGGTAGTGACTCCTGAAGAACAAGATCAGTGGTTGCGCAACGAAAGGAACTACTTTGAAGAGATGAAGCGGGATAGAGAGTCCAGTGCGCTCTGGGAAAAGGATGAGGAAGAACGTCAAGCCATGCACGCAAAAATGACTCTCCGGTAACGGATCCTTAATGAGCACAAGCAGGATGATAAAGAACTTGAGGAATGGGAAGCATTATGCTGACATGAGAAGTCGGAGCAGTACTACGCCGAATGTTTCCGAGCGGAAAAGTAGGTGTATTTTGAAAGAATTATAGAGTAGTTTTATAAAAGGTGCTGAATGTAAGTTATGTAAAGCATTTTTTCATTATAATTAATTATTGACACATATTTAACCAAAAATAATAATATGACCAACATTGTGATAAAAAATTGAAAACTTTTTCTCGGTAAACAGAATAAGCATCAAAATAACCAAATCAGTTTCATCAAACGTTAACGAGTACGAGTACCAGTACCAGTACCAGCACCAGTACCAGCACCATGTCCTACCGTGTCAACCGCAAGGCCATCAAGGGTGAGGTCAAGCAGAACGAGTGCCATGTCTGCAAGAAGAATGGAGAGGACTGGCGGGTGTACAATGACCACAACTTCCGCGACACCAAGGGGCGAATTTGCTGCCCAATCTTCGTCAAGAAGATGCGCGAGAACTGTTGCTACAATTGCGACAAGGTGGGGCATTTTGCGGACCACTGCACGGTTGTTGTTTCCAAAGTGCAGGAGCAGAAGCCCATCGTCGTCAAGTCGGTAGTGCGCTTAAAATACGTAGAGAAGGAGACTGTGCCATCAGTCAAGGTTCGTCCAGTGAATCTGTTTGCTGCACTGGAGGAGTCCTCGTCGGATGAGGAGGACAAGCCTCATCCCAATGTCACGGTTCGCAAGCCCGTTTCAAAGGTGGCTCAGATGGATTGGGCTGACATGGAGAGTGACGATGAGGATGAAGAGCCCGCATCTCCTCGTAAGAGGTTGTTCAAGATGGTGCCGTGCCCGACATGTGGATCGTCTTCGCACATGTATTGCCACAAAGCTTAGAGTGGGTTGAGGGTTGCAAATAGGTAAGAAAAATAAAAATGTTGTAGTGTAGTTTTGATTTGTAAAAGGCTAAATAACCTTTTTTCATGTAATACTATATTTGGCTACATGAATGGTAATAACAATATATTAATTGTGAAAATAATATAAAGACAAAGAGTCAATATATATTGTGAAAAAGAGCATGGTTTTAACATTGCGCCAAGATTTTCCGGCAATGTTATAAAAAAATTGAAAACCAAATTTCCCAGCATACAAAAAAGTTGTTGAGCTCGTTTAGCTCAGTTGGTTAGAGCATCAGTCTTATGAGCTGAGGGTCATGAGTTCAAGTCTCATATCGAGCATAATTAGGCACAAGCCTTTACCGAGTTGTCTAAGCTCGTAAGGAAAATAGACATCCGTTTTCGTCCAGCAACATCAAAATTCAAACATTTTAGTCTTGAAGACAAACGAAAACAGCAAAACCAAAATTGGTACCCGGTTAGCTCAGTCGGTAGAGCGCTAGCCTTTTAAGCTAGTGGTCGAGGGTTCAAGTCCCTCATCGGGTGATCCTCCCTACATAGGGAGGTCCCAGTTTGTCTGTATCTGTAAAAACAGTCATCAATGCTTCTGTAGCTCAGTAGGTAGAGCAAACGGCTGTTAACCGTTAGGTCGCAGGTTCGAGCCCTGTCAGGAGCGACAAGCCTTATAGTGTAGTGGTAAGCACGTATCCTTTACACGGATGAGTCATGGGTTCAAACCCCATTAGGGCTATGAGTTTGCAGGCACTCAAACAGAAAAAACTTGCGCAAGAGACTTTGTCTCGGATTGCTCTCATAGTGTAGTGGTTAGCACCGCAGACTTTGAATCTGCTATCCTGGGTTCGAGTCCCGGTGAGAGCTTAAATGTCTTCATACAGCGATTTACCAAAATCCTTAATGATTCCAAACGAAGGCAGCAAAACACTTCCGTTATAGTCTAGTGGTTAGGACATGTGGTTTTCACCCTCAAAGCCGGGGTTCAAGTCCCCGTAACGGAAAAATGAGTTGTTAGACCTCCCAAAACTAACAAAGGACAACCTGGCCGAGTGGTTAAGGCGATAGATTACTAATCTATTGGCAAATTGTCGCGCAGGTTCGAACCCTGCGGTTGTCGTAAAATAAAAATCATTGCCCGATTGGCTCAATTGGATAGAGCGCAAGACTTCTAAGCATTCTATGTGTCAAAGTAATCTTGAGGTTGAGGGTTCGAGTCCCTTATCGGGTATAAGGAACAACCCAAATGGGTTAGGAATACAATGTCTTCAAACAGCAATTCACTTATTAGAATCTAAATGAAGACAGCAAAATAGTTTGATTGTTCTATATAAAAATAATCACGTTTCCAGCCAGCAATTCAACCTCAAAAATTATAATTGAAAATAGGGAAACAGCAGATATAAGAGTTGACTGACCTCTGTTTATAAAACAGTCACCAAAGCGGATATGGCCGAGTGGTTTAAGGCGACAGACTTAAGACCTGTTATCTATGATGCGTGGGTTCGAACCCCACTGTCCGCAACCAAAATACCCAAAAGAAAGGATTCACCCAAACCTTTTTTTTCATGATTTTTATGAATCATGAAAAATTGAATACTTATTTTGTAACTAATAAGATGTAAACATAGAAACCATGACAGATTTTAGTTTTATTCGTGATGAACATACCAGGTATTTGGTTGCAAATGGTTACACGGCTGTAACTCAATTGGAACTGTTGGGTTGGTTGAAGGACTTTACACCCAATGGTAATAATGGGTTTATGTTCTCAAGCGATCCAAATATTTATAAAATTATTGGAAGAATGGAATCATTGCCGAACCCACCTGGTCATTCAGGCAGCTCGTTTGCAATTACAATGCGGCATTTGGAACATATAGCAAAACATGGTCTAGATAAATACAAGGCAGATTATCATTCATAAGGAACTGCAAATACGTTATCATAATATCCTTTTGAAATGGTTCCATATTCAAATTTAGCTTTTGCATCATGCATCCAGTCAGAAACATAAGGTAATCCTATATATTTAATGAATTTACCAAGATATATTTTTCTTTCATTATTTTTTTCTGTGTTCACGTGGTCTTCAACCATACTAACCGGTCCAAAAAAACAATAATTGTTGATTGTTGTAAATAACGACATATAGCAGTATTGTAAATTAATATTTATATTTATCTCTTGATATATAAATGGCAAAAACAGAAAAGGGTAAAAAGAAAACTGTGAAAAATAAGACTGTAAAACTATTAAAAAAACCAACATTAGAGAAACTTTCCAAAACCCAAATAACTAAAATACTATATCCAATTACATTAGATGAAGCTGTAGTCTCATTTAACAAATTAAGGGAAGTGGATTGCAATAAAATAAATATATTGGATAAAATAGGTGTAGACTTTGTTAACCATTTTACCTCAATTGAGCGTTTAAATACAAAAGGTAGGTTAAATTTCTCATTTTTTGATGTATATAATAATTTTAATGATTATTACAATAACAAACCCTACTTTAGAAACGGTATCAATAGTACATTTAAAGGCCGATTTTTCAAAGAAAATAATGTGCAGAAGACAAAGATGTTGAAGAGTTTATTTACGCTTTATTTTGGGAATATTGGTGTGTTTAGACCTATTTTAGTAAAGGATATGATATGTAGATATAAACCTAAGGTATTTTTAGATTTTACGATGGGTTGGGGAGGTCGTTTAGTTGGTGCATGCTGTGAGAATATTGAGAAATATATTGGCATAGATTTGAATACCAATTTGGAGCCATTGTATAAAAAAATGGTAGATACGTTAAAACCAATGACAACAACCAAAATACAGTTATTTTTTAAAAGTGCATTAGATGTAGACTATAGCAAATTAGATTATGATTTTGTTTTGACATCACCGCCTTATTACAATATAGAAATTTACAATAAAAATTCTGTCGTAAAGAAAGAAGAATGGGAAAATACCTTTTATATCCCTGTTTTTACGGTTACATATAAGCATCTTAAGAAAGGTGGACATTACTGTTTAAATGTACCACCCAATATTTATGAAGATGTATGTGTAAAAGTATTGGGAAAGTGCGATGATAAAATACCTTTGGGAAGACCTAAAAGAAACAAAAAAGATACGTATGGTGAATACATTTACATCTGGAAAAAGTAGACAATACGTCGTCAGAACTTTCGAAAGTTGACATAAAAAATTGACTAGAACGTTTTCAATTTGTCACTGGTAAATCAACAACCAAAACCAATAATCTAAGATGTCTTCCAATTCAACTTTCAGCCATGGCGACGTTAACATGTGCATGGCCTTTCCAGGTTTGCGAATCATCCATCACCCCGATGGTACCAAATCTTTGTCCTACCATTCATCAGAGCCTGTTAGGCAAGAGCAGATTGAACTTATTGAAGCGGCCACCTTCTTTGCCGAACCTCCCTCGCCCCGGAAATCCTTTTTGGATAATTATGGTGCCCACAATTTCCCCGTTATAAAGTCATTTAACGGCATGTATATCGGTCCAGAATTACAACCAGTATCTGACCCTAAGTCCGAAACTGAACCTGCTGCAGGAGGAGGAGCGGCTCCTAAGTCCGATAGTGAACCCGCTGCTGGAGGAGGAGCGGCTTCTAAATCCGAACCTGAACCCGCTGCCACTGGCGGAGAGGCTCCTAAGCATAAACACAAGCCTGCCGGTAAGCGCATCCCCTACCCTGAATTCACCGACCTCTCTGATGAGGAGAAGCAGACATGGCTTCGCCGTGAAATTCGCGAGGCCATTCATGTTCCGTTTGAGGGATTGGATTATCTGCTGACATTGGACAACAAGGGCCGCAGAAAATCACCACGAAACGTCTTCCTTAACTCATTGGGCATGACGCGGCTAGAGACCATCAACTTGCAGCAATGCATCGTGGGTTACGGTAGAAAGAAAGCTGAGATTGTCTTGGCTCACGTGAAGGAAATAATCAATGGATAAATAAGTAGAATAGTAGTTTTATAAAAAAGAAAAAGTAAATAATTAAACAACTTTTTTTATGTCATGCAAAAAATGACATAAAAATTATATTTTTAGGTTAAAAATGCTATTATATTTCTTATTCATTATCTCAATAAGCTCTTCTGCTTTCATAACCTTCTGTTTTTTCAATACTTCAGCACCTTCAATTAACAACTCTTTTGAGTTACGAATTAAGAATTCGCCATACGCATAAGCATCGTTAATAAGAGTAGATACTTCAGTATCAATCTCCTCTTTATATTTCTCACTCATACTAGGGTAAATAGGTTGTTTTCCCATACCATAATAACATATCATACGCTGGGCTAATTTAAGGGCTTCTTCAAAGTCATTAATGGCGCCGGTGGTTACAGATACGCCATAAACAACTTCTTCTGCAATTCTGCCAGATAAAAGAATCATAAGGTGTTCGGATAATGCTTCCCTTGTAAGAATAGTAGATGCGGAACTTTCAAAAATAGTATATGCTGGGCTTTTCGGCGCAGATAAATTAATAACAACTTTTTGCATTTTTGAGTGATGTTTTGAAAGTAATCCTACAACAGCATGTCCAAGTTCATGAATTGCAATGTGATCAATAATATCGGACGTAAATTGGTGTTCATTGGGTTGCCAACCAACCATCATTTTATTCATAACTAAATCAATATCAATATCGGTAAATTTAGTACGGTCTTGGCGAAGGGCATTTAACATGGCTTCGTTTAATAGGTTTTCCAATTGAGCTCCAGAAAGACCATTTGTTGTTTCAACTAATTCATCTATAACAACAGAATCATCATAAGGTTTACCTGTAGAGTGAATATTTAATATAGCTCGTCTAGTTTTAGCATCGGGGTTTCCAATATAAATGCGTTTATCAATTCTACCAGGTCTTAAAAGAGCATCATCTAATAAATCAGCGCGGTTTGTAGCACCAATAACAAAGATTCCTGATGTATTTTTGAAACCATCAAGAGCTATTAAGAGTTCATTAAGAGTATTATCTCGCTCTGAGCCAGCAGTTTCTCCATCACCTGATCTTTTTCTACCAATAGCATCAATTTCATCAATAAAAATAATACAGGGAATATTCTTTTGTGCTAATTCAAACAATTCTCTAACACGTCCAGAGCCAACGCCGACATATTTATCTTGGAATTGAGAGCCAGAAACAGTAATAAACCCTACTTTAGCTTCGCCAGCAAGGGCTTTTGCCAACATAGTTTTACCATTACCGGGTGGGCCCTCAAAAATAAGCCCCTTTGGAATACGAACATTATATGCTGCATATTTTGTGTAATTAGAAAGTAGGTCAACACATTGGTCAAGCTCTTGTTTAATGTTATCATAACCACCTACATTAGAGAAATTAAAGGGAGATTTTGTAATAACCTCAAAGTTCTCTGATTTCTTATCAGGATTAGAAGGATTAGATCTGGGAGGTAAAGTTGAGCGAATAGGTCTACCCCATATATCTCGCTCAACTCCATCGTCATCAACTGGTTGCATACCAGGTCTTATAACAATTCGGAAACCACCAAGAGGCATAGTGTTATTTTCACCATCCTGATTTAAAAGCTTTTGGAACATATCCATCTCTTCATCATCCATTTCATATTCATCTTGGTCGTCATCATCTGCTTCTTCTTTCTCATAATAATTACGTTTAAATTCTCTGTCTCTCTTAATTTTTTTTATAATAGGATTCCGGTTATTAAAACTAGTAAAATTACCAGAATGTAAACGTCGCATGTATTGGTCGTGATAAACTTTAGATAGTGGGTATACACTGTTTTGTCGCTTAGGATACTTGCTTAGATTTAATACAGTGTGTTTGGGTTGAATAAAAAACGGGAATATAAATGCGTTCGCTAATCCCAGAAATAATAATATATTGAATCTGAGAAACATATATTATTATTTAATAACCAATTATTTAAACCTATTTAACAAGTAATATTAAAACTAGCAAGTTTGTTTTTCAATGTATTTGTAACAGTTTTTAAGTTAAAAGTGGTGTTTTTTAATTGTGAACTGGCTTGTTGAATGTATTGAACATCGGGATCACTAGCCATAGCAATACTAACACCTTGCTCGCAGAGAACATTCCAGCTATCAATAGTATCAATAGACTTGGCAATAATGTTTTTCTCAACATCGCTAAGTTGTGCACCATTTAATGATGCATCTACTGGTGATACAAAATAATTAATATATTGCATGGCACAGTTTACTTCATCCATAACACCTTGTAATACAACTTTTGTATCATGTGCGGATTTAGGTACTTGGATAGTAGTTGTAGTAAAAATTGTTTCTTTAAATTTCCCGAATATCTTAGATAAATTAACAATTTTACCAAGAGCAATAGATATGGTAGTTAAGAAACCAATATCGGTAATAATATTAACATTTTGCAATTTAGTTATAAAACTCTCAAATAAATTTGCCAAATCATCGGCGGCCTTACCAAACTCAGAAAACCCCTCAATATCAATATCTAATTCCATATGTTTAGATTCATTCGCAATTCTTCCAGCGGCTTGGAAAAGAACAGCGTAATCATCTATTGTACCTTTTCCGTGGAAATCAGAGCAGTTAATATCAGCTGCATATAATTTGATTTGATTTAATAGAATATCAGCAGCATTATTATTTGACGCATCAATGTAGGTAGTTACAATCTCAGTAAGGTTTGCGTTAATATTAACATCATTATTACTGGGGTCAGTAGATGAAGCAAATGTTTCGCGAATAATAAATGAGCCATCTGCTGATTTTCCTGTTTCATTAGTAATATCATAACCAGGACCATGAACAGTGATGCTAGAAAGGTCGGATACTATGGGAACCGGCACGGGCATAATAGTGTTATCTTCACATGTGGCACTGAAAACATTGTTTGTACTGATATCTTGTACATGGGATACGTAAGTTACGCTACCACTAACATCATATGATACTGTTACGTTTCCACTAGTGTCAATATATTCATTAAATAAATCATCTATATTGGGTTGGTTAACAGTTGGAATAGATGGTTGCTCGCTAGTTGTGAGAATGGAGCTGTTGGTAGGAGAGTTTCTACCGCTGTTATTATTTGACGAAGACATCAAATATAATAGATAATTATAATAAAAAAAACTCAAATATTATGTTTTTTATTCTAAATGAACGCATATATGGTAAGATATTTTACAACATTGATTAAAAAATTACAATTATAATTATTGTAGTTTTTTATGGTTTTTGATTTATATAATGGTAGAAATTTTAAAACAAAATTTTCGCAATAGAATTAGATCGTAGATAGATAGTAGATAGATAGTAGATAGATAGTTATATTGGGTGAATAGGCATACGTAATATGTTACGTAGAGACATAAAGAAATAAACTTGCTATTTAACAGAGACCGCTACTGGAGTAGGGGGGTGTTTTCTAATACAGCCACGCTTGTGAGCAGCAAGTGCTTTTAGATTATTAGCAGAGAAACTCTTGCAAAGGTCACACTTAAGACCGGGTTTTTGTATAGGTGCAGAGTACTTAGTAGCCAGGTATTTATCCAAAGTAGGGAAGCGGATTTCATCAATTTGAGATAGAACTTTCTTCTGACTCTCTTTAAAAACATCTACCACAGCGTTCTTTTGAGAAAGGAAAAGTTGATATTCATTATTAATGGTATCCAACATATCTTTTGGAATAGTACAATCATCTTCGGTTTGGTGTTTGAATTGACGCATCTTAGCAGAAAGTTGGTCAATAATATCAACAGCTACTTCAATTTTTGCGGGTTGATATTCACCATGATGAACATAAACAATAATGTTATTGTTATGCATTTCAATTTGATAATTCTTTTTACCAGAAATTCCACTTTGTTGAGAAATAAAAATACCATTACAGTTTTGTTCGTCAATAGAAGCCAAGAAAGCTTGTACTTCATCGTTCGTAACATTTTCTTCTGAGTTCTTGTTATCAATCAGAATGTTGGATTTGCGAATGCGTTTTAATAAAATAAGACCATGGCCATTAGAATTTGGTATTTTATTTGGGTTATGTACTTCCGCACTGTTGTACATTTTAGTGAGAACACCAGATAGGTTCTTCGTATTATTTTGTTCAGTGTTGTTTTGATTGAACTTCTGTAGAATATCACCAAGGTCAGTCATAAATTTGGTTTGAGCAGTCTGAATCGTAGCATTTCCGTCCTTGAGAATATTTAGGTTAGAATTGATACGTTCTTCACTGGCACAAATGAATGAGTAAATGGGTTGTTGGACGTTTTGAATCATAGTGGATGATTTCTTTTCAAAGTTGTCCATGAACTCATGAATAGAGTTATTAGAAGAGTTTTCATTACCAATACTATTAATAGTTGCTGATGGCAACTGTGTTTTTGCAATGTTTTCTTTATTTGAGAGTGCTTTCTCAAATAGGTCAATTATCATTAGGTTGACAGCTTCAAAACTGATAGTGGGATTGTCTTCGTAGAATTTGCATACTCGTTTATTGGAGAGTTCCAAGCTCTTCATCAATACTTCCGTATTATAGTTTATACAATTATTTTATTTATACTATTTAAACTTATTAATTATGGTTATGAACGTAATCATGGGTTGAAGTTAGAAGGAAAGTGACCGCAAATTCTTTGGTTTATTCTGTTGTAACATCAAAACAGTGTTTGCATGGGTAATATATAGTGCTTCCTGTTTCTCTTTTAATTGTTGTATTTCATTCTGTAAATCAATATTTTTTAATCGTAATACGTAGTTTTCATGAGCAAGTTTGAGCATATAGTTGTTCTTTTTCATATATTTATACATTGGAAAAACATTTTCACTAAAGTTTTTAATCACTAAAGCATTTATGGTAAGACCGAAATTACAAATTTTACAACTGTGAGCATAAAGTAGAATTGTGATTTTTGTGATTTTGTAAAGTACAACCAGTAATTTGTGATTACAAATACTGACTGTTGTTATGCAGCGGCCAATTTAGAAAACTTTTGGAAAAATAAAATCTAGTCCAATATTATATGTCTAGTCAGACAACAGCCCCCTCAGCGCCCTTCCAGCAATGGCAAAGCTTCTACCCTTCCGCCCCCGCCGGACCTTATGGTTTCGGATATGACCAACAACCCGTGTCTATTCAAGACCAAATCTATGCTTCAGTAACTGGTAATGCTGAACGCACGAAACAACAAGCCGCCAACGATATTGCTCGTGATATCTTACGTGCAGTTGATGCCAATGGCTCAACTAATGGCCACATTACCGAAATTAATGCTGCCCAAGTTACTGCTGCTATTGAGCGCAACGGATCACAAGGCATGACCACAACTGAGCGTGTTAACAGCCAACTCGCCACAGCTGTTGAACGCAACGGTGCCAACAATATGTCTGCTATTGAACGCACAAGCGGTGAGGCTCGCCTTACCACAGTTATTTCCGATGCTGCTTCCCGACAAGCCCAAAACGATTCCACCCGTGATGTTCTTAGAACAGTTGACCGTGTAGGCGCCGAGGCCGTTGGATCCACCAAAGATTCCTTCGCTACTTTATTGGGAACTGTTGAGCGCAATGCTGGCGAAACCCGATTATCTACTGCTATTGCGACTGGTCAAACTGATATAAGATTGACTGATGTTCGCCATTCTATATTGAATGACGTAAACCGCACTGCTAACGAAATATTGGCAGCTTCTACCCAATCATTAAACGTTCTTACTAAGCACGTAACAGATGCTGCATGGGAACAACGAAGTGCTTTGTCAGCTGGTTTACAAAACATGAGCGAAGAAAACCTAAAGGGCAAGTTTGATATATCTCAAAAGATGGGTGATCACTATTCTAGCTTGTTACTTGAGAACCAAAAACTTGGCCACTTCATGTCTGCCAAGGCCGATGGCCACTTTGCTGCTGGTCAACTTGAGTTACAGAAGGTCAAAGAGGGTCTTGCTTGCCAAGCTTCCACATACAACGCTGCTGCTATCTTAGATGCTCACCGCAACCGTGAGGCTATCCAAAAGGACCTTGCGGAGGCTCGCTATGAGGCTCTTAAGAGCCAACAATACCTCACTGATAAGATGAGTGAGTGCTGCTGCACAATCAAGGAGAAGATTGATTTGGTTGACCGTGACCGTCTCCGTGATAACCTCATTGTTTCACGTGACGATAACAATGTTCTTAAAGTTCTTGAGTTTGGTGGCCTTGGAGGTGGCCGTGGATATGGATATGGTGGCCGCCGTGGTGGCTCCCGTTCCAGATCCCCTGGAAGACGTTGAAGGGGCGAAGGACCGCTAAGAGATAGAAGTGATAGTAGCTCATCAGATTCATCATCTGGTACAGAAACATCATCTTTAAGTTCTAGCTCAAGTTCTTCTTCAAGCTCTAGCTCATCACGTACAACACGCTCATCTCGCCGTAATTCTCGTAGACGCAGAAGTGAAAAGGTAATCATTGTAAAGGTACAAGGTCCTACAGGTCCACAAGGAAGTCCAGGTCAACCAGGCGTTACAGGACCACAAGGTGAAGGAATAACAGGCTTTACAGGTCCACAAGGAATACAAGGTGATACTGGATTTACTGGTCCAACTGGATATACAGGTGATGCATTAACTGGAAGCACAGGTCCTACTGGTGACACAGGCAATACTGGACCACAAGGTGATGGAATAACAGGTAGTACAGGTGCGACAGGTAGTACAGGTGCGACAGGTAGTACAGGTCCTACAGGAAACCAAGGTGTTCCAGGAATAGCAGGATTATTAGGTGCACAAGGCCCTACAGGCGCAACTGGTAATACTGGTCCCATAGGTCCTACAGGTTCATTAGTATAAATACGTGATTAGCGGTCCGAAACAAAACTCTTTTAATTATTAACAAAAAAAATAATAATTAAAAAAAATAGAGAAAGTGTATATGCAACAACTATCAAAAACAGATAAAAGATATGTAATGTTATCAAATATGTTGAATATAAAATTATATTTTATTACTAATAGATTGTGTGCAGCGCATATAGACATGCCATTAATAAATACTAAATGTGGTTTTTCTATTACAGAATATTATAACGTAATAGTGCATAAGTTTTACAAAAATGGGCAACCAATTAATGAAGCTAGATATGTAAACTATTAGAATTTAGAATAATAAATACAAAATAATATAAAAATTAAGTGACATATCATCACATAAGTATGTTGGTCAACCGGTTTATTAAAAATACTAGACATTTTTCTACAGCAAATGTCCCTGTATCTGCTGTAAAGGTTTTTCAAAATAGTTGTTATCATAAGATTGATTTTAAGATTAATGAAGAAAGTAGTGTAAAGGAGGCAATTATGCGTTTTACAGCATTTAATATTGGATGTTTGGCAGTGACAGATAGTAAAAATAAAGTTGTTGGAGTATGTTCAGAGCGTGATTTTATTACTAAGGTTGCTGCATTGGGTAAGAATCAGGATACAGTAAAGGTAAAGGAGATTTGCACATATGGACCTAAGATTATTGTAGCAAAGAAGGATGATTCATTGGACACCTGTATGAATAAGATGCTTTTTAAAGATATTCGTCATCTATTGATTATGGATGATAAGAATGAGGAATTTATTGGTATGATGTCTGTAAGAGATTTGATTAAGGAGATGATGAAGAAAGATAAGGAAACAATAACAAGGTTGAGTGATTTTAACTTGGGTAAGGGAGCATTTTTTGGTAGCGAGTAAAAATATATAATACCTAATAAGTATTATATATTTCATCATACTATGGATTGAATAGTAATAGATGCGGTTATTTGTGGTAATTGATTCCCAGAACTGAAAGATCCAATAAGTGTAACATATGACATAAACGAAGCTTTTGTGTTGTTTACTATTTGTAATTTACAAGCATATCCGGTATTTGAGAAAGGTGCAGGGGTAATCATATCGCTTTCTTCTAATTGAATAATAAAATAATTGGTATTTTGTGAAGAGCCAAAGAAAGAGCCTACTGTGCTTACTGGAGCAATAAAATGAGAATTTTTTAATAGAGAAAATTGACATGCTTCCATATGAAAAATACTAGTATAAACAGAGTAATATCCGGGTCTCCATATAAATATTTCAGATGTATTTGGATTATGTAAACAGTTACCAAATACAGAATTCGTATTATCAAAAACAATAAAACCTCCTTTCTCTATTTTCTGTTCACAAGTACTATATGCATTAACGAATGTTGGGAAAGAATAATTATTAGGACATGGAGGACAATTATAATTTTGTGGTCCAGTAGGTCCAATTTCCGAAGCAATATCATCAAAACTATTATCAATTATTTCTGAAATAAGTACATTTTCATCAGACATTTCTATACATGATGCAAATACTTAAATTAAACTAAAGAATTAATGCATACTGCAGTTAAAAACAGTATTCTGGTTACAAAATAGTAGAATTATTACAATATTACAATTTGTAATTACAAATCCGAGTTTGTGATTTTACAGTAGAATTACAAATCATGCATTTGTGATTTTATAACTAGTTTTGCGTAAAAAATATTAATAGAATGTTTCTCTGTATTTTTGCATACCGTGTTTGGCAATAAATTTTAAATGATGAATCGTGATTGCAAAAGATGCACCAGAATGGCCAGGGTTATTAGACAAAGACAACATTTTATTTTTAATTTTATATATATTAGGGTGTGAAGTCCACATGAAACCTTCACTACTAGGTGGGTTAAATTTCTCCATCCAATCCCACAGTTCTAACTGGCTAACCGCTTCGTGACCATTACATATCATACAGCGCGTTGATGAATCAGGAATAAAGTTAAAATTAGTCATTTTTGCAATATAATAAATAGATTATATATTATTTACAAAAATACTCTAATAATATATATATATAGGTTTAATGGGAACAGTAAAATTCTCTAAAAAGAGAGGAGGTAGGAAAAGGTCGAATAAAAAATTCTTTAGTAAGGGTTTTAAAAAAATTAATAGGAATTTAAAACGTAATAAAACAGCAAAAAAATACAGAGGTGGAGTTTTTATGGTTGATTTTCAACAGAACATTTCAAGAGGATTATTTGACGAGGCTTGGTTTGGTTGGATCGCAAAAGAAACAACAATAACTGAAGTAGTATCCAAAGTGGTTGAAAAAAAATGGTTTGGATTCGTCGTTGGAAATGAAACTGTGCAAGAAACTGTTGCAAAAAAAATTATTAATTTGGAACCAAGAACCTTGCAAGAATTATTAAAATCAGGAGCGGAAAAATTATATTCGGTGTTAGGAATTGTGGGGACAGCTTCTAAAGAGCATCCAATTATTGCAGCAGTAGTTGCAATTACAGTAATCGCATTAGGAGGGGCATTAGTATATATGAAGAGAAACAGAGACGCTGCAAAAGCATTACTGGATGCCGAAGACAAACTTGAGAAACTTGCTAATGAAAATTCAGTATTGGTATTAATATGTATGGGTAGTGACGTAAAAGAAAAAACACATTTATATATATGTGTTCGTCTTGCTATAGGTTCGCTTTTATTATATACTCTTGACTATGTAAATCCAGACCCAAATATAAAGAATAGAGATTTTAGAGAATCATATGAGTTTACCACCCAGGGAAAAGAAGATAAAGTAAAAATGAGTAGGTGGTTGAAAGGGGTCTTAGAGACAGAGTTAGAAGGAGAGAAAAAGATAGAGAATCAAGTAAAATTGACTTGTTGCGTTACAGAAAAAAGTGGTGGTAGAGTAGATATATTTACTGTTTCACAACGTCAGCAAATTAAAAACGTAAATGAGCTTCATTTTTATTATCCAAAACAAACGTTTTTGGGTGTGGAGAAGAAGGAAGATACAAGCAATCAAAACAATTTATCAGTATTAACTAATTTAACAACTGAAGCAACTTGTAATCTTACCATATGCCCTGCACCAGACCCAGACACTAACACAATATTCAAAGACGAGGAAGTTTTAGATATAAGATTCACATCAGATGTTAAAAAACTACCACGAATTACATCTGAAAATGATTGTTATGATAAGATTATTGTGGATACTGGTAAAAATTTGCGTGAATTAGATGTATTATGTAAAGGATTCCAAAAAACAGTTGCGCCATTAATAGAAGAAAAAAAAGACCCTAAATCTGGCTTTCCTGAGACTGATATTATGACAATGATGTCTCTTTCTGGTGTTAGCCGTGAGGATGCAATAAATTACCTTAAGAAAGCGAAACCTGCAGGCGATATATTGAACGCCCTATCTCTAGTTCGTTAGAATATATAATAATTAAAGGTTATTATTATATATTATCTTTATTAATAATGAACTATTTTTTAACAATGTTATTTTTCTTAGAGCAACCACGTTTATGAGCAGATAAACTTTGTTTACTAGAAGCACTGAAATTATTACACATGTCACAAGTAAAACATGCAGTCTTTACATAAGCATACTTTTGAGAAAGATATTTTTCTAATTCAGGAAATTTAATATCGTCTATTTGTGCCAACATTTTCTTATGAAAATCTCTTAAAAGTATAATCATAGCTTCTTTCTGAGAAGTATATTTCTGATATTCTTCATTAATCCCATCTAATAACTCTTTTGATATGGTATTGCTTTCTTCATCTTGGGTCAAATCTTCTAATTTACCAGACAAATTATCAATAATGTCAACAGCAATTCTGATTTTATCAATAGAATACTCACAGAATTGGATATAAACAAGGATTTTACCTTTATGAATATCAATCTGATAATTCTCTTTGAAAGCAATACCTGAATACTGAGATAAGAAAATACCATGAGTATTCTGGTTATCAACATCAACAATAAACTTAGCAATTTCTTCCTTATTAATATTTTGTTTATAATCTTTATTTTCAAATAGGATCGTAGGCTTATCAAGTCTTTCCATAATAAAATCACCAGAAGACTTAACTCCAGTAGTATCTTTTACCTCAGCATTAGGATATATAGTATTCAATATATTACATAGATTATGCTCTCCATACTTTCCTTTATTTGAAGAAACATTATACTTACCAAGGAATTCAGTAAGCTCTTCTTGAAGTTTATTTTGAGAAACCAAAGAGTTAGAAGTAGTTTCTTTCAAAACATCAATATTTTGTGTAATACGGTTCTCACTTGCAGTAAAAAAAGAATATAATGGCTGTTGAATTGTCTGCATCATTGAGTTATACTTAGTTTCAAAATTACCAATAAATTCATGTAGTGATTTATCATTACTCATATTCTTTGCTAGTTTATTCGTATCTTCCATGATTAATGAATGCAATTGCTTTATATGAGAGTGAATTTGAGAACCTAGGCTTTCTTGATTCTTTGGTATTATTTCATTCAAAATAAGTGTTGTTTTATCAATAAGGTGGGTATTATTCTTATCCATAAGAGATATCAATTTCTCATTTGTAGTAAGGGTATTATTATGAATAACCTGACGAACATCTTCAATGTATTCTTTCTTCAAGTTAACGAATTGCAACACCATATTATTAGTCATTTCTGAATTAATTTTTGATAGACTATCGTTTACTGTAGAAAGATTATGTTTTAAATTATCTATCTGCATTTTGCTTTCCTTCATATAAGATAACAGTTGTGAATTTATATTCGCGTTAATATCGCTTGACATTTCATTAAAAATGTTTTCCATAAAATCTATGAGCATAATATTAGCGGTTTCTATATCAATATTTTTATTTTCATTATAGAAGTCCCATATCCTCTTGTTATTTATAACAATTTCAAACTCATTTCCAGTTATGCTCATGATATTATATAGAGT